>Ga0180437_10000179_pt1 | contig 132232 bp, 80 predicted proteins | sample SS_ome_4_FD_132410 | JGI IMG/M metagenome (GOLD analysis project Ga0180437, IMG submission 132410) | Hypersaline lake sediment archaeal communities from the Salton Sea, California, USA - SS_3_D_1 metaG | ecosystem: Environmental > Aquatic > Non-marine Saline and Alkaline > Hypersaline >...
ACCGCCGCACGACGGGACGACCGTCGACGACCAGGACGACGGCTTCTACGCCACTCCGTACTTCTGGGTCGGCCACCGGTTTTGCCGCTGTCCGCGGGACCGCCGAGGGCATCAGGGCTTCTATCTGACCAACGGAGCCGAGCCAGCCGCGGGCGAATTCGTCCGCTTCACGCCGGACCTCCGCGGGGGCACCTACGAGGTCGCGCTCAGCGAGGCGACGCCTTTTCGGGAAGAGGCCGAGTTCGATGTTCGCGTGCGCCACCGCGGTGGAGAGACGACCGTTCGCGTGCGCCCGCAGAAGTCGCGCGGAATCGGCACCTTCGAGTTCGACGAGGGCACCGACGGCTTCGTTGAGATCCTCACTGGCGGCTCGACCGCGTTGGTGATCGCCGACGCGGTAGTCTTCCAGCCCCGCTGACGGCAAACGATCGCCGTTTAGGTCAGCTTCAGCAACAGCAGCGCCGCCATGCTGCAGAGTGCCGTGACGAGCACGGGCGGCGAAACCGGGATGATGCCCGGGAGGCGCGACCCGCAGGCGGGACAGTAGTCACTCATCGGGCTCACTTCCATGGTGCATTGGTGGCAAATGCAACACTCTCGAAAGTGCCTGCGAAGCCGCTGCGTCGACTGCACGAACGCGTTGCGAACCAGTGACGTGATCTGATGCATGGGACCGATCTTGATCGAGGACGAAGAAATGAACTGCCTCCTCGGCTTGCGCCGTTGTGAAAGAACGTGGACTCTCTCGGAGCGTTGGCGGCGCAGTTGCACGTTCTACGCCGCAGGACGGATTGGCAATCCGTCCTACCGGGTCAACCGCACCTGGACGAGCCGGTCGGGGTTGGTGAGCTGCTGGACGGCGATTGCCGTGATCTCTTCGCCTTCAGTGTCTTCGTGCTGGGTGCGCCAGCGACTGTCGATCTTCACGGCCATGAGTCGCACGGCCACGAAGCGGGCGAGTGTGTAGACGGCGTTGTCTCCGTTGCCGGAGGCGCTTTCGTAGAGGGGCAACATGCGGGGCCGGCCGAGCATGCCGCCGAAGTTGCGGCCGTCGGCCCAGCCTCCGAGGAAGGCGGTCTTGGTGGCCGACTTGATACCCGTCCGGCCCGGGACCTGTTCCCCGCCGGACAGCTCTCCGCCGTGCCAGTTCATGTCTTCCACGCTGGGGCCCATGTCGATTTGCCGGCGGAGCGCCTCCAGGACTCCGCCCTCGCTGCCGATCTGGATCACGCCGAAGTTGCCCGGCGGCAGACCCTCGCCGTCCCAAGGACCCGGGAACATGGTGACCTCCGGCAGGCCGTCGGCGCCGGGGGCGACCCCGAAGTCGCTGCGGCCCGGATCGTACGTGAAATTGTCGACCGAGGAGTTCTCGATGAGCGTGTCCCAATTGGCCGCCGACGTAGCGAACGGCAGCAGCGCGGGATACCAGACCGTGGCCGTGGCCGTGGCCTCCAATTCGGAGTCGACGATGCCCAGGGCCCGGGCAAAGAAGAGGGCCACCGTGCCGTTGGCGTGCGTGGCCGTCATGGGGATCGTCACGCGCACCGAGTTCGGCGGATCGAACGCGGTGTCAAGGATCTCGGTCAGGTCCGGGGGAAAGTAAAGACGGCCCAGCACGATATCGCCGGCCTCGACGTTCTCCGGATTGAGCCCCACGTCGAGGTCGCCCGTGTTTGCCGGATTGGCCTGAACAAACCGCCGGGCCTCGTGGCGAGCGGCATAGGGGTCCGGGGCCAGGTAGTACCAGTTGCTCTGCAGACTTCCCTCGACCGGGTAGAGCGCGCCCGCCCCCGCCAGGGCCGCGGAGTCGGCCGACCTCTGGAGCCGGGTGCGCATCAAGCAGAGGTAGCCCAGGTCGTTAGCCAGGGCCAGGACCCCGAACATCCCGAACATCAGCAACAGCGACAACACCAGGACGTTGCCCGAGCGCCGCCTGCCTCTTGATCTTCGCCGTTTCGCATTCACCAAGGGTTCGGGACCGCAAGAGAACTGGCCGTCCTTGCGGAAGACGGCGCGCGCTGCAGATACCATCGGATTGCTCTGGGTGGCGAGGTGCCGTGTCTCCCGGGCGCGGCGAGACGCCGGGGGCGCGTCGCCGCGACGCCGGAACACGCGAACAGGACCTTGCGAAGCTACGATGCCGATATGGTCGCCACGATGGCGAGAGAAGCTTGCAGCAGCGGAAAAGCGGTTCTGGAAGGGGGTGAGGCCGCCCGTGGCGACCCACTCAAATATACCTCTCGGCCAGGGTTTGTCAAAGGCGCCGCAGACGCCTCTTCCGCCGCCCCTGGAGGTCCTCTCGGGATGCTGTTACGATCTAGCGCGGCTCGGCGCCGCCACCCCCCGCGGGCTGCCGCCCGCGGCTACGAACATGCGCAAGGGCCGCCCGCGGCTCGAAACGTGCGCGAAGGGTGCCCGCGGCTACGAACAATGACAAGGAGTGCTCGAGGTCGCACCCTCAGAGAGGAACCCATGCAGGACGCCATCGGTTTCGACAACGACAAGTACGTACAGGAGCAATCGGCCGCCATCCTCGATCGCGTCGGGCGGTTCGGCAACAAGCTGTACCTGGAGTTCGGCGGCAAGCTGCTGTTCGACTACCACGCCGCCCGGGTGCTGCCCGGCTTCGATCCCAACGTCAAGATGCGGCTCTTGACCGAGCTAAAGGACAAGGCCGAGATACTGCTCTGCATCCACGCCGGGGCCATCGAGCGCAAGAAGATGCGGGCCGACTTCGGCATCACCTACGACGCCGACGCCATGAAGCTCATCGACGACCTGCGCGACTGGGGCATCGAGCTGCGCGGGGTGGTGATCACGCGGTTCGACGGCCAGCCGGCCGCCGTGCAGTTCCACAACAAGCTCCAGCGCCGCGGCATCCCCGTCTGCACCCACCGCCCCACCAAGGGCTACCCCGCCGACGTCGACCGCATCGTCAGCTCCGAGGGCTACGGCGCCAACCAGTACATCGAGACCGAGAAGCCGCTCGTGGTGGTCACCGGTCCCGGCCCCGGCAGCGGCAAGCTGGCCACCTGCTTAAGCCAGGTCTACCACGACCACCGGCACGGGGTCCACTCGGGCTACGCGAAGTTCGAGACCTTCCCGATCTGGAACCTCCCGCTGTTGCACCCGGTCAACGTGGCCTACGAGGCGGCCACCGCCGACCTGCACGACGTGAACATGATCGACCCCTTCCATCTCGACGCCTGCGGCGAGACGGCCATCAACTACAACCGCGACGTCGAGGCATTCCCCGTGCTGCACAAGATCCTCGAGCGCATCACCGGCGACGAGCCGATCTACCGCTCGCCCACCGAGATGGGTGTGAACCGCGCCAGCGCCGGCATCGTCGTCGACGCCGTGGTCCAGGACGCCGCCCGGGCCGAGGTGATCCGCCGCTACTTCCGCTACTGGTCGGAGTACGTCATGGGCCTGGCCGAGGAGCGGACCGTGCAGCGCGTCGAGCGGCTCATGGAGGTGCTGCACATCCAGCCGGAGGACCGCAAGGTCGTCGAGCCCGCCCGGCGCGCGGCCGAGGAGGCGCAGCAGCAGGGCAAGGGCAACAACGGCGTCTTTTGCGGCGCGGCCATCCGGCTCAAAGACGGCACGATCGTCGCCGGCAAGAACTCGCCGCTGATGCACGCGGCCTCGAGCCTGGTGATCAACGCCGTGAAGCGGCTTGCCGGCGTGCCCGCCGAGATCCACCTGCTGCCCCCCGGCATCATCGAGTCGGCCGCCCGGATGAAGAAGGACGTGCTGGGGCAGAAGGCCGTGAGCCTCGACCTGGCCGAGACCCTCTTCGCGCTGGGCGTCAGCGTGGGGGCCAATCCGATGGCCCAACTGTGCGTCGAGAAGCTCAAAGAGCTCCGCGGCTGCGACGTCCACATGACCCACATCCCCACCCCCGGCGACGAAACCGGCCTCCGCCGCCTCGGCGTCCACCTGACCACCGACCCGAGCTTCGCGACGAAGAACCTGTTCGTGGCGTGACGGGCGCCACCGGGATGCCCGGCCGCGCGATTGACTCGGCGCCTCGCCGGGGGTAGGTTGGCCGGAGATACGCCGCGATCGCGAACCAAACCCGGGAGGGCACCATGACCGCCAGAGAATCACGACCAACCCGCCGCCGATTCCTGAAACACGCGGGCCTCGGACTGGCTGCCCCGTCGCTGTTGACGGGCCGCGCGCTGGGGGCCCCCGATCGAGCGGCGGCCAGCCAGCGCATCGTGGCGGCGCTCGTCGGCGCCGGCGGGCGGGGCGGGGCGCTCTTGAGCATCCACGGTGACCCCCGCTGCACCGTGGCCGCGGTTTGCGACGTGGATCAAGGCCGCGTGGCCGCTGCGCAGAAGCGCGTCGGCGGGTGCGACGCCTACGGCGACTTCCGCCGCGTGCTGGACCGCAAGGACATCGACGCGGTGCTGGTGGCCACGCCCGATCACTGGCACGCCCCGATCACGATCATGGCCTGCCAGGCCGGCAAGGACGTCTACTGCGAGAAGCCGCTCTGCCGCACCATCGCCGAGGGCCGCAAGATGGTCGATGCCGCCCGGCGCTACGACCGCGTGGTGCAGATGGGTACCCAGTACCGCTCCATGGCGCGGGTCCGCCAGGTCTGCGAGTGGCTGCGCAACGGCCGGCTGGGCAAGATCGGCACGGTGAGGCTTTCGCACCCATCGAACCGCACGCACCCCTGCGAGCCGCCGCGCGAGCCGCCCCCCGCGCTCGATTGGGACCTGTGGCTCGGGCCCGCCCCCTGGGCCGACTACCACCCGGCCCGCTGCCACTTCACCTTCCGCTGGTTCATGGACTACGGCGGCGGGTCGCTGGCCGACAACGGCGTACACATGTTCGGCGTCGTCTCCTGGGCCATGGGAACCGACCAGACCGGGCCGGTCACGATCGAGGCCAGCGGGCACCGCCAGCCCGGCAACCTCTACGACGCCCCGGTCGAGCTCAGCGTGCGCTACGAGTTTGCTGATCCGCCGTTCGAGATGATCTGGGAGCAGCCGGGCGGAGGCAAGCTGAACCTCGAGTTCGTCGGCAGCGAGGCCACGCTGAGCGGCTTCGTAAACTACGACGTCACCCGGGGCGAGGCCGACCTCTCGCCCACGCGGGCCGATGAGCTGCACCTGGAGAAGAGCGACAGCCACTCGGGCAACTGGCTCGAGTGCATCGCCACGCGGCGCCGCCCCGTGATGGACGTCGAGATCGGCCACCGCATAACCTGTTTCAGCCACCTGGGCAACCTCGCTTACGCGGCGGGCCGCAAGCTCCGCTGGGACCCCGCCGCCGAGCAGTTCCCAGGCGACGACGAAGCGAACCGGATGCTCGACGTCGCCTACCGCGAGCCGTGGCGGGCGTGAGCGGGGGAAGTAGCATGGGCCCCTGGCCCGTGGGTCAACAACACGGGCCAGGGGCCCATGCTACGAACCAACGCACACCGCGCGCAGAAGTCCCAACCAAAGGCTCCAACCCGTCCTGCAAGGAGACCCCTCATGCCCCGTCCCACACGAGTCCATAGCTCCCGGTGCTTCTTGTTGCTTTCCCTCGCCATCTTGTGCGCCTCCGCCGCGGCCGTCGGGGCGGCGGACGCGCCTGGAAAGCCGGCCGAAGCGGATTTGGCCCGGCAGATACTCGACGCGACCGGCGTGCGCGGCGGGCTGGTCGTCCAGCTCGGCTGCGGAGACGGCCGCCTCACCGCGGCCCTGCACCAGAACGACAGCTACCTCGTCCACGGGCTGGATACCGGCGCGGACAAAGTGGCCCGGGCCCGCGAGCACGTCCGCCACCGCGGGCTCTACGGCCGCGTGACCGCCGACCGCTTCGACGGCGAGCACCTCCCCTACGTCGACAGGCTGGTCAACCTCCTCGTGGCCGAAGAGCCGGGCGACGTGAAGCCGGAAGAGATGATGCGGGCGCTGCGGCCCGGCGGCGTGCTCTACATTAAGCGAGGGGGCGAGTGGACCAGACAGGTGAAGCCCTGGCCCGACTCGATCGACCAGTGGACCCACTACCTGCACGACGCCTCGAACGACGGCGTGGCCCGCGATACGTGCGTTGCCCCGCCGCGGCGGCTCAAGTGGGATTGCGGCCCGGCCTGGTCGCGGAGCCACGAGCACACCTCGAGCATGATCGCCATGGTCTCGGCCGGGGGGCGCCTCTTCTACATCTTCGACGAGGGGCTCACCGGCGTGACGCCCGCCTTCCTGCCCGAGAGATGGACCCTGACCGCGCGCGACGCCTTCAACGGCGTGCTCCTCTGGAAGCAGGCGTTTGAGAACTTCCGCGGCGACCGGTGGAACAACACGTCGCTCCGCGGCGTGCCCGGCTGGCTGCGCCGTCTGCTGGTGGCCGAAGGGGATCGGCTCTTCCTGCCCGTGGGGCTCGGCTCGCCCGTTTCGATACTCGACGCCGCCACCGGCGAGGTGCTGGCCACCTGCGACGGCACCGAAGCGGCGCAGGAGCTACGCTGCGTCGATGGGACCCTGTTGGTACAGATGCCCCAGGAGATCCTCGCTTTCGACACGGCCGACGGCCGCCGGCGCTGGCAGGCCAAGGCCCGGCCCCGCCCCAGCACGCTGGCTGCCCAGGCGGGCAAGGTCTTCTTCCTCGAAGGGCCGGAGGCCGTCTGCCTCGACCTGAAAACCGGCAAGCCGCTCTGGCGAACCGAAGCGCAAGGGGCCAAGCAGCGCCGCCGCGGGGCCTCGCTGCTCGTGGCCTGCGCCGAGCGCGTGCTGGTGGCCGACGGCGGGCGACTCACCGCGCTGGCCGCCGATTCGGGCGAGCCGCTCTGGTCGGCCGCCGCAAACCTCGCCGGGCGCGGCGAGCTGTTCGTCGCCCAGGGACAAGCATGGCACTGGCAGGGCGAGCAGTTCGTCGGCCACGACCTGGCCACCGGCCAAGTGAAAACCACCGTCAACGCCGATGAGGTCTTCACCCCGGGCCACCACCTGCGCTGCTACCAGAGCAAGGCCACCGAGAACTACATCATCACCCCTTACCGCGGCGTCGAGTTCGTGAGCATCACCGGGCGCGAGCACAGCCAGCACGATTGGGTCCGCGGCTCATGCACCTACGGGGTGATGCCGGCCAATGGGCTGCTCTACGTGCCGCCGCACCCGTGCTTCTGCTACCCCGGGGTGAAGCTGAGGGGGATGAACGCCCTGGCCCCGGGTGAAGAAGAGGGGGAGAGGGGGAGAGGGGGCGAAGGGGAGACGAGCGAGCGGTTGGAGCGCGGTCCCGCGTACGCGCAGAACCCCAATCCCCAATCCCCAATCCCCAGTCCCTCCGATTGGCCCGTGTACCGCCACGACGCCCGGCGCACCGGGGCCACCGATTGCGAAGTCCCGGCCGAGCTGGCCCCGCGGTGGGACGTGAAGCTCGACGGGCCGCTCACACCGCCCGTGGCGGCCGGCGGCCGGGTCTACGTGGCCCGGAAGGACGCCGGGGTGATCTGCGCCCTCGACGCCGCCGACGGGCGCACGGCCTGGGAGTTCATCGCCGGCGGGCCGATCGACTCGCCCCCCTCGGTGCTCGGCGGCCTGGTGCTCTTCGGCTCGGCCGACGGGTGCGTGTATTGCCTGCGCGCGTCGGACGGGGCCCTGGCCTGGCGCTTCCGGGCAGCCCCCTCCGAGCGGCGCATCGTCTCCCACGGCCGGCTCGAATCCCCCTGGCGCGTCCACGGCAGCGTGCTGGTGCACGGCGGCGCGGTCTACTGCACCGCCGGCCGGTCCACTTACCTCGACGGCGGCATCCGGCTGTTCGCCCTCGATCCGGCGACCGGCAAGGTCCTCCACCAAACCACGCTGGACACCTGGGCCCGGACCCGCGAGGACGCCGTGGGAAGACCCTTTGTGCCGGCCTACCACATGGAGGGGAGCATATCCGACGTGCTGGTCTGCGAGAACGACGCGATCTACATGGGCCAGTACAAGCTCGACACGTCGCTCGTGGAGCAGCCGTGCCCCTACGTCATCCCCGCCCGGGGCGACGACGGCAAGCCCGTGGCCATGGATCTGACGGGCAAGCCCTTTGTCTCCGGCGACGTCGAAAAGACCCAGCCGCTCGAAGAGCACCAGCGCCAGTGGCTCGAAAACGCGGCCCGGGAGCTGGTAGCCGAGCTGCGCCGGGAGCACGGGGCGTTCAACATCGGGCACCGGCGCATGGGGCGGCACGTGCTGGCCAACTTCGGGCTCTTGGACGACTCCTGGTTCAATCGCACCTTCTGGATGTACTCCGAGACCTGGCCAGGCTACTATATCGGCCACCGCGGGGCCAAGACCGGGCAGCTTCTCGTGGTCGGGCCGGAGAAGACCTACGCGGTGCAGGCGTACCCCTACCGCAACATGCAGAGCCCGCTGTTCACCCCGGGCGAGACGGGCTATCTGCTGCTGGCCGACGCCAACGACAACGAGCCGGTGCTCGACTACCACACCCGGGAAACCACCAAGGGCTGGGGCTTCACCCGTGCCGCCCCGCCCGTCTGGCACCAATGGGTCCCCGTGCGCATCCGCGCCATGACCCTGGCCGGCGACCGCCTCTTCATCGCCGGCCCGCCCGACGTGGTCGACCCCGCCGACCCCATGGCCCCCTTCGAGGGCCGCGCCGGCGGCGTTCTCCGCGCCGTCTCCGCCGACGACGGCAAGACCCTATCCGAGCTGCCCCTCCCCGCCCCCCCCGTCTTCGACGGCCTAATCGCCACGCCCGGCCGGCTGCTGATGAGCACGACCGACGGGCGGGTGGTGTGCTTGGGGTCGAAGCCCTGACTCTCTAGCGTCGCACGATCACGGGGTCAGACTCTAAATATTCACTTTTCGGCAAGTCCTGCCGGGGGAGCGGGCTCGGTTTCGATGAAAAGTGAATATTTAGAGTCTGACCCCGACTTCGACTTCAGTGCACCTTCAGTGCGTCACTTCCCCGCCCGCTCACTCCTCACGCACCGAAACCCCACGCACCCGGCGGCGCGGAAGGGGGAGGCGGAGCAGCGCAGGTTGGCGCGTAGGTCGGTGGGGGTGGCGTCCTTGCACTGGCAGCCGAGCCGGCAGACGCGGAGGAAACCGGCTTCCGGGCCCTGCGGGTCCTTGATCCGGTCGCCGCCGCACGGCTGGCGGTAGTAGTCGCCGTCGTAGTAGTAGTAGTCCGCGCACCACTCGCCGATGCCACGGGCTTGTCCCGTGGTCCATCACGCTCGTCGCTACGGCAGGGGCCCGGCCCCTGCCCGCAGTTTCCCGGCCGCGCGCTCGCTTTAGAAATCCTTCGGCCGTCGGTAGCGGGGAACGTAACCACCACGGGGCAAGCCCGTGGCATTTCTTCTCTGGGGGCGGGCGGCTCCCGGCGTAGCGGGGAACGTAACCATCCACGGGGCGAGCCCGTGGCATTTCTTCGCTGGGGGTTGGGCGGCTCCCGGCGGTAGCGGGGAACGTAACCATCCACGGGGCAAGCCCGTGGCATTTCTTCTCTACCCGTGGCGTTTTTCGCTGCCGTCTACTCTCGTTCTGCCTGCCGCTTCCACTGGCGCACGTAGCTGGATACTCTCGAAGATTCGAGGTCTCCGAAGCTCCCGAGATACGCGCTCGGCTGCCAGAGGCGCTCGACTCCGGCGCGGATAACCGGATTGGCGAACGTGTCCCACATGAGTTCCTGGGCGGAGTTCATCAATTCCAGAATCAACGCGGCCGGTGAAACGGCCGGATGTACCCGCAACGCGACGTGAACGTGATCCGGCACGAACGACACCTTGGCCAGCGCCGCCGGCCTTTGGCTGAGCAGGTGCTTCCAACACCGGGCGACGGCTTCGCCCGACTCGTCTCCAAAGACGCCTTTGCGCCGCCACGTCGCCAAGACGACGTGGTGCTGAAGATGCGTCACGGCGTGCTTCGCTCTGAGCCGCTCCTCGTCCGCGGCTGAAAGCTCGTAGGTGCGAACGAACACGGGCGGGCGTGGACGCCGGCCGTAGCCGTGGTGCCCGCCCTGGTCGTCCAGGTATTCCGCAACGGCATCGGCCGTGCTCTTGCCGGTCGTGCAGGCGAAGTGTCCCTTGCTCACCAGATTCGCCGGCCCAGACGGATTCAATCGCTCACGCAGCCACTTGCTGATTTGCCCTTTGAGCTTGCCGGCACAGGCGGACACGGTTTCCCGCGGGGCCAAACTCGCCAGAAGCAGGACGTCCGTCTCGCTGCAATTCGACTCCAAGACGTGAATGCCGTAGCGGCTGCCGATCTCCTGAAGGACGGGCACGCCGAGCTCGGCCAGCACGGGCTGCGGCCTTGCCCGATGGGTCCGCCAACGCAGGTAGACCCGGTAGCAGTAGGCGAAATGAAGCTCGTCGAGCTCGTACGGCCGAATGAACATGACGTCGCCTCGGCTGGTCTCGCCCACATGCTAACAGCGTATCCTCCTCAATGCCACGGGCTTGCCCCGTGGTGCTTCACGCTCTCCGCTACGCTGCCCACCCCCCAGACCCCGCCGATGCCACGGGCTTGCCCCGTGGTCCCTCACGCACCTCGCTACGGAGCCCGCCGCCCGCGCCCTGGCGCGCTCGCTTGGGGGATCATTCGGCTCCCGGCTGTAGCAGCAAGCGTAACCATCCACGGGGCAAGCCCGTGGCATTCCTTCGTTAGGGGTTGGGCCGCCCGGCTGTAGCTGCGAACGTAACCATCCACGGGGCAAGCCGTGGCATTTCTTCTCTGGGGGTTGGACGGCTCCCGGCTGTAGCCGCGAACGTAACCATCCACGGGGCGAGCCCGTGGCATTTCTTCTCTGGGGGCTCTCGGGGCTGCCGGCTTCAGGCCGTCACTCCCGCGCTCGCTCACTCCTCACGCAGCGAAACCCCACGCACCCGGCGGCGCGGAAGGGGGAGGCGGAGCAGCGCAAGTTGGCGCGGAGGTCGGTGGGGGTGGCGTCCTTGCACTGGCAGCCGAGCCGGTAGACGCGGAGGAAACCGGTTTTCGGGCCCTGCGGGTCCTTGATGCGGCCGCCGGCGCACGGCGCCCGGTAATAGTCGGGGTCGTAGTAGTCGGCGCACCACTCGCCGATGTTTCCGGCCAGATCGAAGACGCCCTCGGGCGTTTGCCCATCGGGGAAGCTGCCGACCGGCTTTTGGCCGCCGAAGGTCGGGCCGAAGTTGGCCCTCGTTTCCCCCGGCTCTTCTTCGCCCCACGGGTAGGTGCGTCCCCGGCTGCCGCCGTGGGCGAACTCCCACTCCGCCTCGGTCGGCAGGCGCTTGCCCGCCCACTCGGCGTAGGCGCAGGCCTGGTAGTAATTCACCCCCCCTATGGGAAAGTTGGCTCGCTCGGGCCGCGACGGCACGAACCGCCCGGTCTCGTCGTGCCGGACTCCCCCGGCGGCGTACTTCTCGTTTCCGTCGTTGAGGAACCTGCAATAGGCTTCGCACGTCACCTCATACTTGTCGATGTAGAACGGGCTGATCCGGACACAGTAGGCGCGGTGCTCGACCGGTTCCGGCGTGTGTCCGCGCCGAGCGAAGAAGCTGCCCGGCCTGGCAAACTCGCCTCCCTCGATGCGGACCATGCCTTCCAGGACCTCCTGCTCGGTCCACGGGCGCGAGCGGTTGACCGGGATCCGCTCGGGCTCCCGTCCCGACTCCCGGATCAGGCGTACGTGGGCCCCCTTCTCCGTGATCTTCGCCAGGCATTCCTCGCAGCACGCGTAGAGCCTCACGCCGGCAACGTCCACGTACAGCTTGCCGCTCGCTTCCTTGCCGTCGACCAGGCAGACGCGCGAGCCGCCCGCCGGCGGTTCTTCCCCGGCTGAAACACACACCGGCAAGACTCCGGTCAAGACCACCACCAACGTTGCCAGCCATTGCCTCGTCATGATTCGCTCCCACAAGGTCATCTGCGCAACTTTCACTGGTGGACATTCTCTCAGATTACGAGTATATGCGACTGTCCCATCAAGAGCAATCAGCGCCAATCGCCGCTGAGGATGAAGGGGGCCCAGTAGCGCGGGGGGAGGTCGGGGCGGCGCGGGGTGGTGGGGCCTTTCAGGGGGGCCAGGCCGCGCAAGGTGCGTTGCCGGGGGTCGTAGGCGCGGCGGATGGTGAGCTGGGCTTGGCGCAGGGACTCGAGCTTGGTCATTCTGCCCTGCACGAGGTTCTTGTAGAACTCGGTCATCAGCGCGCGGGTCGCGGCGTCGTCGACCTGCCAGAGGCTGGCCACCACGGTTCGGGCACCGGCCACTTGAAAAGCCCGCTGGAGGCCCAAGATGCCCTCGCCCCCGGCGACCGGTCCCAGGCCGGTCTGGCAGGCCGAGAGCACGGCCAGGTCGGCGGCGCCCAGATCGAGTGCGGCCACTTCCTCGGCCGTCATGATGCCGTCGTCGCGCCCCGGCTGCCAGGGGCGGTTGGCGCCCGCGAACACGAGCCCCGAAAGCAGGCCCGGGGGGAACCCGGCGCTGCGCCTCCCCTCGGGCACGAGCGGGCGCAGCCCGCGCGACCCGCGCGGCTCCGAGGCCGCCGGCCCGGTCAGGGCCGAGCGGGCCCAGCTTGGGGCGAAGAACCCGTGCGTGGCGAAGTGCAGCCAGCGCCGGCCCGGGGCCTCGCGGCGCACGGCCGCTTCGGTCGGCTCCGCTTCCCGGAGGACCGCGGGGGCAGATTGCGGGAACTCCTCTCGCACGAATCGCTCGATCGCCGCGATCTCCGCGGAGGTGCCGGGCAGTGGCTTCCATGTTGGTTGCGGCTCTCCGGGCGACGTGCCGAGCGGCGGGCCGCGTCCGCTTGCCGGCTCGGCCGCATCGGGCTCCGCCCCGTAGTCGACCCCGCCGACCAAGAGCAGCGCCGGCGCGCTACCGTCCACCTCGCCCGATTGTGCGCCGGGCCCTCGGGTTGATTCTATCAGTTCTGGTAAGAGCTGTGGCACGGCCACCACGGCCAGCGCCACCTCGTCGAGCAGGTAAGTGCCCGGGCGGCCGCCTGGCAGGGCGGGGAAGGGGAATCGGGCGAGGCTCCCGTCGGGCGAGACGAGCACGATCCCGGCCCCGGCAAGGTCGGCCACCAGCGGATCCCATACGCGCCGTCGCAACGCCGCCGCCGCCCTTTCCGCTTCCGGGCCGGACCCCAGCGTGCTCCGCCAGGTCTCGACGGCCGTCGCGATCGGTTCGACCGGGCCGAGGTCCACCAAGCAAACCGGCCGGTCCGCGCGCACGACGAAGGCCGCCAGGTGGCCGACCTGCGTGAAGTCGCGATCCGTCTTCTTCTCGCCCGGGGCACGGGGAGTGGCCGGGAAGAACCGGGTATACTCGAGGAAGTCGACCAGCGCGACTCCCCCGGGCAGCATCTGCCGGAACTCGGCCGCCGAGAGCCCGGCCGTCTGCTGTCGGCGGCGGAACTCCCGGCTTTGCTCGGAGAGCAGGCGTTCCAGGCGCTCCTTCTCGTCGCCCAGCGCGCCGATCTGGCGCTGCCATGCCTCGCGCGTGTCGGGGCCCGGCGTGCCCAGTGACAGCGCGGCCAGGCGGTTGACCACGCTTTCGAGCCGGGCGAACTCCCCGGCCAGGTCGGCCCGGGCGCGGGCCAGGCGCATGCGCCACTGCCGGCTGAACACGGCCCCTTTCCAGGCCAGCACCTGGGTGTAAACGCCCTCACCGGGGTCCCCCCGCTCGGCCGTCAGCGACAAGGCCGCGTCGAGCACGCCGCGTGCCCCGGCTCCCATGAGAAGCTGCTGGCGCTCGGACTGTGCCAGCGAGGCGAGCTCGAGGTTGGCCCGGGCGATCTCCACCGCCTCGCCCAGGAGCCGCTCCGCCTCGCCGGGCTTTCCCATGGACCAATAGAGCAGCCCCAAGTTAGCCAGCCCGATCGCGCAGCGGGGGTGCGTTGCGCCGAGCGACTTCTTCCAGATCCGCAGGGCCTCGCGGTGCAGCGGCTCTGCCCGGGCGAAGTCGCCCGTGGTGGCATGAAACGCGGCCAGGTTGTTCAGCGCGGTGGCGTACTGCGCGTGCCCTTCGCCGAGCACCCGTTTTCGGATCGCGACGGCCTCGCGGTAGAGCGGCTCGGCGCGGTCGAAGTCGCCCGTCTCGGCGTAGACGGCCGCTAGGCTGTTCATGTCGGCCGCACAATCGACGTGCGTTTTGCCCAGCACTCTCCGGCGTAGTTCCAACGCCCGGAGCAACCGCGGCTCGGCCTTGGCATAGTCCCCCATGGCGTAGTAGAGCGACCCCAGGTTGCTCAGACCCGTGATCGTGCCGGGATGCTCCGGCCCGAGGGCCTGCTCCTTGATTTCGAGGGCCCGGAGGTAGAGCGATTCTGCCTGGGAATAATCCCCCATCGACTGGTGGAGTGCCGCGAGGTTGTTGAGGCTTTCGGCGTAGCGGGGATGCCGCTGGCCGGCGATCTTCTTCCAAGCCTCCGATGCCCCGCGAAGCAGGTGCTCCGCCCGAAGGTAGTCGCCCATCGACTCGTAGACCGCGCCCAGGTTGCCCTGGATAGCGGCATAGCGGGGATGTCCGTCGCCGAGCGTCGCCTTGGTGATGCGCAGGGCTTCGACGTACAGGGCCGCGGCCCGGCCCGGCTCGCCGGTCGTCTGCTCGAGCACGGCCAGGTTGTTGAGGCTTTGGGCGTAGTCGGGGTGGTTCTCGCCGAGGACCTTTTTGCGGATTTCGGCGGCCTGGCGGTAGAGCGAGTCGGCCTCGTCGAACCGGACCATGGATTGGCAGAGCCCGGCCAGGTTGTTGAGGTTCCCGGCGCAGGCGGGATGTGCGGGCCCGAGCGTGCGTCGGTTGATTTCGAGGGCTCGGCGCACCAGCGGCTCGGCCCGGGCGTAGTCGCCTTGTTCCTCGTACAGGGCGGCGAGGTTGTTCAGGCAGGCCGCGTAGCGGGGGTGCTGCTCGGTGAGGGTCTCGCGCCAAATCTCGGAAGCCCGGCGGTAGAGCCGCTCCGCGCCGGCGTAGTCGCCCGTCGACTTGCAGAGCAGCCCCAGGTTGTTGAGGGCCGCGGCGACGTTTTGGTGCTTTTCTCCCAGTATCTGCTCGACAATTTGCAGGGACTCGCTGGCCAGCTCGATTGCCTCCGGCCACTTGCCCTGGCCGTAGAGCTCCACCACGCGGCTGTTCTGGCGCTGGGCATCGGCCAGCCGGCGGCGCTCGCCGGGCTCGAGCTTAGCCAGCCCGTCCAGGTCGGCCAGCGCCAGCCGGGCATCGATCACCTTCCAATGCGACGGGGCGTAGCGGCCCTCGAGGATCGCCAGGGCCTCGCGATACGCGGCCCGGGCCTCCGCGAATTGGCCCAGCTCGGCGTAGAGCGAGCCCAAGTGGTCGAGCGAGACGGCCAGGTCTTCGTGGCCCTTGCCGAGCACGCGCCGCTCGATGGCCACGACTTGCTCGGCGGGAGCGACGGCCTCGCGGGGCTTGCCCTCGGCCTGAAGACGCTGGCTCTCCGCCCAGAGCCGGTCGCGGCGGCGCAGCTCCTCCTGTTGCTGCTGCGCGCCGGCGTCGGGCGGTGCGTCGGGCGGCGGCTCGGCCCCGCGAGCCGCGGGGCGGAGAGCCGCCCCCGCCAGCAGCACGCCGAACGCAATCAGGCCGCAAATCATGTGGTGCTTCATGGGCTTGTGCCGCCGAGGAGTGGAGCGGTCCGTGATCTTGACACCGCAACACTTCAGCGGTTGGAAGTACGACGGCCTTCCGAGGCCGTCGCCGTCGCACCTAGTGGTTCGACGGCCTTGGAAGGCCGTCGTACAAAGATTTCGCCGTTTGGCTGAAGTGCTGCCTGACAACCGGCCCTGGCGACCAGCCTCAATGTACCGGCCCGGCCCGTCGCGGGCGAGGTCCCCTGGAAAGCCCGCGGCGGTTCCTGCTAGAATGTGGGACGAAACCGGGTCGAGGTGGAACGGTGAGCACGCGATCGGATTCCAGAACGCCGCTTCCAGCCGTGTCGACGGGGCTCGTCGCGGCGGTGGCCGTCGCCCTGGCGGCGGGCTGCTCCGACCGGCCGCCGAAGGGGGAGCCGCCCGACGGGCACGAGATCGTGCGCAGCCCGCTGGTCTCGCCGTTCGATCCGGACCGGGCCGTCGAGCCGCCGGAAGACGCCGCGTCGGACGAACAGTACACGGTGGTCAAGGTCTACTACGCCACGGACCGCGCGCCCCAAACGTGGGACGAGCTGCTCTCGGCCCGTGCCGCGACGCTTTACGGCCTGACGCTGGGCACGGCGGTCTTCACGCTGCTGGCGGCGTGGTTCGCCCGGCGCAGGGCCCGCGCGGGCCGCCGCAAATGGCACTGGCGGGTGCTGGCCGTGCTGGGCATGGCCGGATTGGTGGTGGCGGGGGGGCTGACGGTCTGCGCGGTCTTCGGGTTCGGGCCGGCGCTAGTCGGGCTGGAGCGGACCTACGGCGCCGAGCGGGGCGAGCTGCAACGCGGCTTCTGCGAAGTGAGCATCCCCAAACACCACCAGGTGGGAAACCTGGAAAGCCCCTCGGTGCTCCGCCTGGAGTTTCGCGAGGACCCCGAGCGCCACGTGACGCTGCACCGCGTGATCCCCGTCGATGCGGAGGGTTTCTACGCCGACATGCGGCGCTGCGTGGCCGGGTCGCGGGGCAAGGAAGCCTTCGTGTTCATCCACGGGTACCGGGTGGGCTTCGGGGAGGCGGCCCGGCGCACCGCCCAGATCGCCTACGATCTGAAGTTCGACGGGGCCCCGATCTTCTTTAGCTGGCCGTCGCAGGAGGCGCTCTTGCAGTACACGGTGGACGAGACCAACATGACCTGGGCCGTGCCCGACCTTAGGGCGTTCCTGCGGGAGGTCGCCGAGCAGTCGGGGGCCGAGTCGGTGCACCTGATCGCCCACAGCATGGGCAACCGGGGGCTGGGCGAGGCCCTGCGCGAGCTGGCCGTCGAGTTCCGCGATCGCGAGCCGATGTTCCACCAGGTGGTGCTCACCGCGACGGACGTCGACGCCGACGTGTTCAAGCGCGACATCGCACCGGCCATCGTCAAAACGGCCCGGCGCGTCACCCTCTACGCCTCGTCGAACGACGAGGCCCTGGCGCTCTCGAAGCGGCTGCACGGCTACGCGCGCGCCGGCGACTCGGGCGAGGGGCTGATCGTCGTGCCGGGGATCGACACGATCGACGTCTCCGAAGTCGACACCAGCCTGATCGGCCACTCCTACTACGGCGACAACGGCACGGTGCTGGCCGATCTGTTCGACCTCTTGCGAAAGGGCTACCCGCCCGCGGAACGCCGCTGGCTCCGCGCGGAGACGCTGGGACAGCTTAAGTACTGGATTTTCGAGCGCATCGCGGGGAAGCACCGGCCGGAGGGATGAGCCGCCGTGTAGGGTAGAACAGTTGTCTCAACTGTTCCCCAACAATTGGGACAATTGTTCTACACTTGGTAGCCTATCATCTGCCGCTCTCCTGAGACCGACCGGCCGGACCGTCACGGCCCCTCTCGCACCGTCTGCCACGAGAGCACCCCGAGGGCGACGTCCCGGGCGTCGGCACGCGACAAACTCCGGGTCTCGCCGGCGCCGAACATGCCGCGTTGGAGCAAAACGCCTAGGGGGGAGTCGAAGTCGCGCGCCGGGTCGCCGCCGCTGCGCACGGTCGCGTCGGCCCGTTCGAGCGTGGGCTGGGCCAGCCAGCCGAAGTCGACCGTGGGGCCGCTGCCCTTCAGTGCGATCAGCACTACGTGCTCCAGCCCGAGCGTGGTAGCGGTCACTTCCCAGGGCTCGGTCTCGAAAGTCTCCTTGGGCTCCAGCCGGTTGTAGGCGTGGGTGCCCGCCGGGGGGAAGACGGGCAGGATCCCGTAGGCACTGTCGACGAAGAGCAGCGTAACGTCGGCCGCGGCGAGCCCGCGGTTCTCGACGCGGAAGCGGATCACCTCGCCGTCGCGGACCGCCAGCCCGCCCGGCCCCCACGTGAGCGGCACGAACCGGCCGGCGTCCCCCTCCCGGCGGAGCATCTCGACCGACACGTCGACGCCCGAGCCCGAGGGGCCGCGGAGCCGCCGATTGGCCGAGGCCGAAGCGATCGCCAGGAGGTTCCTCGTCCGGGCGATTTGCACCAGGTGCTCGCGGAGCCACGCGACGCCTTCCGCGCCTCCGGGAACCGGCCCGAAGATATTGCCGGCGCCGGGGCCCGGGGCGTGCGCGCTCCCCTCGGCCGGGATCAGCCACACGCCGTCGGCCCGAGGCCGCAGCAACCAGTCCGCCTCGCCCGGGTCCTGGACGAAGCGGACCAGGGGCGACCGCTCGGGGCCCGGCGACCCCAGCTCCGCGGCCAGCCGCTTCGCCTCCGCCAACGACTCGGGCGGCGAGCCTGCCGGCGCTTCGGCTGGCGTACCGTCCACGGCGACGGTCAACGCCAGCTCGCCGTAGCTCAGCCGGACCACTTCGCAGACCGCGCCGCCGGGTAGGCCGTCGCGGGCCGGCAGGTCGTCGAATGCGCATGGAACCGCGTCGGAGTCCGTGGCGCGGACCCGGGTGGTTCGCACGTGACCCAACGGTGCCGATGCAAGGCCACGAGCGGCTTCGGGGGGATGGGCGGCCAGGATGGTTCCCAGGGTGATTCCCCCCAAAGCGCCGGCGTCGATCCGCAGGCGCCCGTCGGCGCCGCGGGCGAGCCGGATCGGCGGGCGCTCCGGCCAGCTTGCCAGGCCGAGCACGACGCGGTCGCGATCGGGGCCCTCGACCAGGGGCGTGGGCCCGGTCCGCCCCCACTCGACGTACTGGGCGTGGCTCCGCCGGACCAGCTCGCGGTAGCTCAGCGGCGCCTCGGCCTCGCTGAGCACTTTGGCCAGCGTGTAGGTGAACAGGCCGTGGGCTTTTCGCTCCGCACCATTCCGGGGCAGGGCCTTTTCCACGGTCGGCTCGTGGGGCTGCGCCGCATAGGTGGCGACCACTCGTGGGGACTGTCCCAATTTTCGCGCAGCGAAAATGGGACTGTCCCCTTCCGACGTGACCAATTCACGCGCAGCGAAGATGGGACTGTCCCCTTCCGACGTAACGTCCCCTTCCACGACCCCCGGCAAGAGTTCCTCGACCGGAATCTCGCGGTCGACCTCCTCGCCGTTGCCCCGCATCACCGTGCCGGAGTGGCAGGCGTCCACGATGATCCACACCGATGCGCCGCTCTCGGCGATCCGGCCAAGCTGCGCGCGGATCTCGTCGTCGGTAATCGCGTTGGGAATGGCGTTTCCCCGGGGCGACTCCAGCCGCTTCACGTCGGCCGGACAAAAGACCTCGTCGTAGCCGTCGGGCTCGGGGTCGGCCGGGTTGTCGGGGTCGTCGTCCGGCTGGCGGCTGCCGTGCCCGGCGAGGAAGATCACCACGTAGTCGTCGGCCGCGGCCGTGTCGGCGAGTCGGTCCAGCTCGCGGAGGATTTCCGCGCGAAACGGCCGGCCCACCGCCCCTTCGATCCCGTCGGCCAGCACGCGGACGTTCTCGCCGGGCACGCCGAACCGCTCGACCAGCAGCCGGCGCACGAGCGCCACGTCGTTGCGGGGCCCTTCGAGCCAGAAGGACCGCAAGAGGTTGGGATACTGCGTGCAGCCCACCAGCAACACGCGGCACTCCTGGCCCGCAAGCTGCGGGCCCGCGCCGGGGGGCCGGGCAGCGGGCGGTGGCTGCGCCGGCGGCGGCTTCTCGGGTTGGGGCGTACACCCGAGTCCGCATCCCAACAACACACAGACGAGCGGCAGGGCCAAGCCACGACGCATTCGTCACACTCGAAAAAGGGGCCAGGTATATTTTGCCTTCGACGGCCCGCAGGGTGCTGCGCACAAAATATACCTGGTCTCCTTTTCGGTGCCTACCGGTCTCTGTCCCGTCCGTGGCCGCGGCTGAAGGACCCGTGGGACCGGCTGCCGCCGGAGCGCGGCGGCGAGAAGCGAGGTCCGGAGTCCGACGACCGCCCGTGCGACCGGGAATGCTCGCGAAACTGCGGGACGCTGCGCGGCACGACCGACCGCGATGGCGGCGACGGCGGTGACGCAGAGCGGTGTTGCCGGAAGCTGGGAACGTGCGGCGACTCGGATCGCTGGCGGAAACTCGGGACGGTCGGCAGCGACGGAGGACCGGCCCGCTCCGTGCGCTGCGGGACGTTCGGCCGCTCGGATCGCTGGCGGAAACTCGGGACGGTCGGCAGCGACGGAGGACCGGCCCGCTCCGTGCGCTGGGGGACGTTCGGCCGCTCGGATCGCTGGCGGAAACTCGGGACGGTCGGCAGCGACGGAGGACCGGCCCGCTCCGTGCGCTGCGGGACGTTGGGCCGCTCGGATCGCTGGTGGAAGCGCGGGATGGTCGGCGGCGAAGAGGAGCCGCCGCGCTCGGTTCGCTCCGGGACGTGCAATCGCTCGGGGAGATTCGGCCGTTCGAACCGCTCGCGCATACTGGGGATGGTCGGACCGGCGGGCGTGCCCCCTTCGCGATGGCGCCCACCGGTGTCGGGGTGTTGCACGCGCGGCGGATTGTCGGACGACGGCGGGCGCACCAGGCGTTGGGGCGGCTCGAATCGCGTGCGGCCCTCGTCGTTGTCCCGATTGCGGAGCCGCTCGGGTAGCTCACTCCGGACGGAGGGGTCGGGCGCCCGGTGCGTGAAGTCGTGGCCGGCGCCGAGCCGTCCTACACCGCCGCGCTCGTCGAGCCGGGCAGGCGGCGGGCCGTGACGCCCCAACGCGGCGGGCCCGGCCTCGCGCCGAACGGCCGACTCGGGCAGCGTCGCCCTGAGCGGCCCGTGGGCAGGGCCGTGTCCCGACTTGGCGCGCAGCCCCCGTTCGATTTCCGCGCGGTGATCGGCGAGCTGGTGTACGCGGTTGCCGTGGTCCGTCATGGTCCGGTGCCGGTCGTGGGAGATTCGCTCGAGCCGGACGGGGAAATGCTCACGATCCCGATTGCCCTTGAGGGAAACGGCCAGCCGGTGGTGGGGCCCGCGGTCGCCATGGTGCGAATCACCCATCCTGCGGAAGTCCGCGAACGTGTGCGGCGGCCGGGCGTCGTGGTGGTCGCGGTGGTAGCGGTACCAGCGGTGCACGCGATCGTGCCAGTCCGGCTCGCGGTCGTGGAAGTACCAGCGGTGGTAGGTGTAAAACGGCTCATAGGCATATCGGCTGTGGTAGAAGATGAACCAGGGGTAGATGCCGATGCCCACGTAGCTCGAGGCGTAGTAGTCGCCGAAGTAGTAGTGGCCGTAAAGCGGCCGGCAGAACAGGTGCCGGTGTAGCACGTCGCCGTAGATGACCACGCTGGGCGTGAAGCGGAAACCGACGTGCAGATAGATCGGGCGGCGGAAGTAGACCGGGCAGAAGCTCAACCCCCGCTCCAGGAGCGTGTAGTCCCAGTGGCCCGGCACGTAGACGCACCCGCCGGGCGTCCAGACGTAGCGGGCGGGGATCCAGACCCAGGACGCCCGGGCCAGGGCCCAGTAGCCGGCCCTCCAGACGTAGCGGCCCTGGTGCCAGAGCCAGCAGCCGGGGACCCAGAAGTAGTCGTCCGTAGGGGCGGGGCTGCTGGGGCCCGCCTCCAGGCTGGCCGGCGGCTGCGGCAGGTACTCGACCTGCTGCTGGTCCGCCCCGGCCAGTGGGGCCCAGTAGCCTGAGACCCACTGCCATCCCCCGGCGACCTCGGCCCAATAGCCGGGCACCCACTGGGTCCCGGGCGGGGGGATGCGCCACACCCCGCTGATCCAGACGAAGTCCTCGCGATCCTCGTCCCAACCCCAGTACCCGCCGATCCACTCGTAGCCCTCGCCCTCGGGCTTCTCTTCAGGGGGTACCTCTTCGATCGGTTGCGGCGGCTTGGGAGAGACGGTCAGGCCCGGCTCCGGGTCGTAGCGGACCACCTCGGCAAATGCCTCGTGGAGCGGTCCTCGTGTGAGGACCTCCGCGCCATCGTTTTGACTCCAGTCCTGTATCTCCTGCGCAACACCCTGGGCGGCCAAGCCCACGAGGAGCCACCCGGCCGCGGCCGCCACGAGCACGTGAGACCATCGTGTTTTGTGGTACATGACTGCATCCTCCCCTCTGTGAGGTGGGTTTGACGAGGGGGGCCGGCCAACCGGTCGGCTTGCCGACCCGCTGCTGGGCAGTCAAGGGTGCAACGGGCGTGCCGGAGTCCTTTGTAGGACGGATTGCCCAATCCGTCCAGCGGAGGACGGCCTTCCAAGGCCGCTGCACCCGCACACTCGACGGCCTCGGAAGGACGCCGTGCCGACCGGCGGTCGGACCCGCGCGGCGAGGATGGACGGGTTCGCGGGGCGCGGAGGGGGGAGTCGGCGCCGCTTCCCCCAACCCGGCGTAAACGCCGGGCCTACCACCGCCTCCGGCGGAAAGGCCGCTGAAGCGGCCTCAATGTTCGTCCTCAAGACGCGCACCCCGTGGCCTAACGCGGCCGCCGCCTCCCCCAAGACTCTTTAGGGGCCTTCAGGCCCCGTCCCGGCGCAGCCGGTATTAGGCCCGGCGTTTACGCCGGGTCGGCGAGGACCCAACCTTTCCATTCCCCCTCGTTTTCCCAACCCAGGGCCGTTCACGGCCCTTCCCCGGCCCCGGGGTTTTTCCCGCCCCCAAAAGAGACACCATCGGCGGCGATGGCCGCGTCTCGCGGTAGCGAGGAACGTGAACCACCACGGGACAAGCCCGTGGCATCCGCAGGGGTGGGCGCGCGGCCCGCGCGGCCCCCGTTGGGCAAATCCCGCGGCACGGACGGGCCCTCCACGGGCCCGCGTTGCCTCGGTGGGGGCCCGAACAAGCCAAGGGGGTCAGGTCTTGCCATTTGAGTCCCGTAATGGGGCCCGCCCGTTGGCAGTCGCTGCGAATGCATGAGAAGTTAAATGTCAAGACCTGATCCCATTCTTCCCTGGATTGGTAATTATTTCTCAAGTCGTCGATTATCTTCTTGTCCGTCGTCTACTTCCGGCGGCGGCGCCGGGAGCGCCGCGTTGCCTTGCGAACGATCGTTCGGCGGACCAAGAAGGAGCGCCGCTTGGGTATCGTAGCCCTTTGTAAGAAGCGTGAACGACTCCCAGAGTTCGTCGATTACGTGTTGCGGAGTTCCGGGAATCTTCTTGACTTCATCGATGCGCCTAATTATTTCCTCTGCGGCAAGTCTGTTCTCTTCGATGCGGCGCTCGAGATTGATACGCCGCCTACCCCTGAAAAACAGGATCCCACTCACAATACCGAGAGCGGTCAGCGGAGTGGAGATCAAGAGCAGGGACACGCCAGTGAAGTGTGCCACGAGCACGCCGACAGCGGTGCCGAGAATTCCACCGGCGGTGCCAAGTAGGGAGGGGGAACTCAGTTCGCTAGCCCTTTCGGCTGTGTCGGATAGCTTCGTTAGATACTCGTGGGTATGCTTGGCGACAGACTTGAGGCGGTCTAGCGCATTGTCCTTCTGTTCACTCATCGTAATCGCCCTCCTGCCGAACGCTGTCCGGTCCTTCGAGGGCGGCTACGCCGAATGCAATTGCTCGCTCCTGTTGTCGAGCAAGGCCGTACAGATCCGCACTACGCGACTGTACACGACCGAAATGTCTGCAAAGCAGAACAATTCCAAACGTAAGGAATACGCAAATGGACCCAGAAAGACCGTAAAGCTCGGTTTGTACGAGTGAACGCCCGGCGGGATAGATCGCGACACACGCGAACAAAACCAGAGAAAGGCAAGCGAGCAGAAGTAGAACGGCAAGGAACACCTGCTGGTAGAGTGTAGCTCTATGCAGGGAGTACAAATGTCGTAGCTGAGCCTCATTTTCCTTGAGCTGGTTTCGAAGCTCATCGTCCGGCGTGATGATGTCGTACTCGGGTATTGGCATGTGTCCTCCTCAAGTGGCGGTTGGCCATGTCGACGGATCCTTCCGTGATCAGCCGGGTAACGACTGCAATCACCCGACTGCAATCACCCGGCCGCGACGAGAGATTGTCCATTTTCAAAACGCCCGACTTCGCGGCTCGGGTGCATTGCTTGGTTATGTCGCTTCGTCTGCGTCGAGGAGGGCCTCCGCGGCACGAAAATCCTGCTCGTCGAGTTTCGTGGCACCCTTGATTATCAGTGGGACGAATACGTCATGTTGCCCACGCGTAGGTTCACCAACAATCGTGTCCAAAGACACGAACACAGGTCGAAGAGCAGTTACCATTTGACCGGGTGAAATCAGCCTTATGATGTGTTCGCGGTTTTCCGCATCCGTGAATTCCAATATCTGATTGAACATCGATCTATCTGCATCGAACGATGCCAGATGGTTTACGCCGCCAATGGGAATGGTGACGGCCATCGTATAAAGGTCATCGTGCACGCACATGAACTGTGGAAACTTCGCGAACGGAAAGAGCCATTGAAAGCCGGGGCGTGATCCCATTTTCACGATGGCAGTGCCGAAGTCGGGGTCGAAGTGCATTTCGGCAGCGAACGAAACGCTCTCAGGCGAAAGGACGCTGGCAATGACATCCCAGTCACGTTCGATGTCTTCAAAGTCAATGACGAAAATCGGTACGATCGCCTGCACATCGTATGCGGCAAGTTGGTTTCCGCTACATAGTGCATAGAAACGTACGCGGACTTCAGGATGGATCGCGTATGAATACGCTTGTTCGGCGTGACGAGATTTGACCAAGTCCTCGTTTGGACGTTTCGCGTCGAGAATCAATCCGGGGCGTCCATCGCTGTAAAGCAGATAGTCCGGGATGATGTGAATGGGGTGTTTCTTCGATCCGATCATCACGAATGGATGGAGTAGGTTCTTGCTGCGGACAATCTTGTTGGGACCAGAGGAAGTGTATCCGAGTCGCTTGATAATGGGGACGACAATCTCTTCGCGTACCGCGTCCTCCTTGAACTCAGGGTCGCCCAATAGCGAAGGATCGAAGTCATCGAACATGCCATTCCCTGATCTGCGACATAACGTGTAGGGTTTTATCGTCCCGTCGCGCAGCGATGGGCGATAAAGCCCAGTTCAACTTAGCCGCGGAGCGTGGGGGGCGTCTGCGGCGGGGCTATTAGGGATTATATCAGAGTTGGCGTGCTGGGGGGAGGGTTTGCGGGCGGGGTGCGGGCAGGGGGAGGGGAGGAGGGTTGGGGGTCGGGGGTCAGGAGACAGGAGACAGGGATCGGGAGACGGGAGACGGGAGACGGAACCGCGGTTCCCCCTTTCGCCCGGGGTGGCCAACTCCTCGCCTTGAGCTGCGAGCGGCCCGCGCGGTATCCTTGGGGTGTGTACGTTTGTTCCCTATCGAGGAGGAGTCGAGTTGATGAGCGAATCCGGCCAAGACCATCCGCGTTGTGTGCTCGACGCGGGAAAGCGGCGTTTGATCGTCGCCCTGGTGGCCAACGGGAGCAGCCGCCGGGCGGCGGCAGAACACGGCGACAGCACGCATCCCGCTTGGCTGTGCCCGGATGCGGGGGCGTGGCCCAATTCTCGGGGATGACAGGCGGGCACGGGGCATGATACGCTTGTACACGTGTCCTTGCGGACATGCCCGCGCCGCGGGCCGGCTCTTTGACAACTTGGATGGCGACGAGCGACAACAGCGTCTTGCTCGGCTGCCTCGGTTTCCTCCTGTTCCCGTGCCCCCCGGAACTGCCCCCGGAACCTGGTTGCTGGAACCTGCGAGAATGAGAAGCAACCGGCCTGTCATGCCGGGACGCGATGTGGTGCTAAAGTATCATTTTGTCGCGTCTGAAGGATGTTGTGAAAGAATTGGCGAATCGCCGCGAGGGAAGTCGAAAACGTAATCGCGCCGGTGATCGTGCCCGTAATCGTGATCGTGCTCTTCATCGTAATCGTATTCGCAATCACTTCGCACCAATGGACCCGATGGGGAAGGACGAGTACGATAGAGAGTATGGTTGAGATTACGACTAAGAATCGAGACTTGCCGCCAGCCGGTCGGGGTCAAGCCCATGGCGACATCGGTCCCAGGTACACGACGCGGAAAAGGCCGCGCCGCGTCACTTCGCCGTCAGGTCCGGCGTCGCCGGCACGGGGCGGTCCTGGCGGAACTGGTAGTCGGGCCACAGGGGGCAGTTCAGGTCGATCCAGCACTTCACCCGGCGCATTTCGTCGCGCGTGAGTTGCACGTCGTAGTGGCCCTTGTCGAGCACTTGCCAGAGCTTGCTCTTTAGCGTGCCGAAGGTGGCGGGCTCGGCTTTGTTGTGGCGCACGCCGTAGCCCCAGTTGAAGTAGTGGACCCAGGCGCCGGCGATCAGGGTGCGATACGAGGCGGGCACCTTGTCGGCGTCGAGCGTGCCGGCGAGGTTGAAGTTCCGCTTGTCGCCGGCGTCGTGGCAGCGCACGCACTTGGCGTCCCACACCGGCTGCACGACTCGTTCGTAGGAGAACGGCACCGCGCCCCAGGAGGGTTCGTCGAGCCGGCTGGGGGCCCGGCGCGCGGCGATCGTCAGCCGCACCGGCGAGGTGGATCGGCGGTCCTCGTGGCAGCCGGTGCAGCTACGCTTCTCGCCCGGCTGAAGCTGCAATACGCTCCGCATCCGCTGCAGCTCGTTCAGCTCCTCGTCAAGGGCCTGGAAATAGAGCACCTTGCCCGCCGGGGCGTAAAAGTTCGCCGAGCCGTCGGCCTCGACCGGGGCCAGCCCCAGCGAGGCCTTGGCCACGTAGCTCGGCCAGCCGTGCGGGCCGCGGACCTTGTGGACCGGCGTGGCGTACCAATCCTGGAACGAATGATGGTCGTGCTGGTACTCCCCGCTGGGGAGTTGCGCCAGGTCGGACCGCACCTCCTGGCACACGCGAAGGTACTTCACCTTGCCGCGGGGAACCGCCGGCTCGATCCCTTGGTAGACGTCGGTCAGCGTGAACTGGCCAAGGTCCTCCTCGGCCAAATCGGCATCGACGACACTCCGCATCACGGGCGGGGCCGGCCGGACACGAAACGGGCGCGGGCGCATGCTGGCAATCGCCGGGTCCATGTAGATCAGCTCCCGGTTGCCGTAGCGGTCGATCAAGTACAGCCCGAAGTGGTCGGCCGGCGCGTGGCTTACGAGGAAACAGTCGCGCGACACGGGGATCGGGTCGCGGAAGCACTCCCAGCGGAGCCAGCGCATGTCGTACTGGGGCACGACGTCGGGCGTGACGTTGGTCAGGGCCGTGGGGTCGAACGGCCCCTTGCTCAGGTCCACCAGCCCGATCGGCCCGTTGTGATCGCCGCCGTGGGAGACTATCGTGCAAACGACTTCCCGGGTGCCGGGCACCTCGTGGGCGTTCATGTAGCAGTTGATCGTGTTGTTGCCGTAGACCAGCTCCGGGTGCGCGCCGTCGGGGTGGATCGCCCACAGCGTGTGGCCGAAATTGGCGCCCTTGTCGAGGTACTCGGAGCGCGTCCAGAGGATCCGGCCGTCGCGCAAAAGCGACGGGGTCCACTCGCTGAGGTTGGCGAACGACAGCGGGCTGATGTTCGCGCCGTCGGCGTCCATGCGAAACAGCACGAACGCCTGCGGACGCCAGCAGAGGAAGCGACACTTGCAGCGCGTCGAGATGAACGCCAGGCCGCCGTCAGGAAGCGGGCACGGGAAATAGTCGTGGAACGGGCCGTCGCTGATCTGCCGCAGCCCGCTGCCGTCGGCCCCCATCGCCATCAAGTGCCAGTAGCAGCTCTGGCCGGGAACCGGGCTGGTGCCCGGCCTATACGCGAAGTAGATCTTCTCACACGCGAAGTCGGCGATGGGGTCTCGGGCGATGCCCTCGGCCGAGTCGAACAGCACCGTGACTTCTGCAAGGGCCGGCTCCAGGCGGTCGCCCTGGCGCGGGATCGTGAGCACGCAGATGCCCCCGCCGGGCCGGAACTGCGAATCGAGCACGTCGCTGTAGTTGTGCGACGCCAGGTAGGGGTGGCGCTTGGCAAACAGGATTCGCTCGGCCGGCTTCAGGTCGGGATCGCGCAGCATCAGCCGCCGCTTGGCCAGACGCGCTTCCATGTAGAGCGCCTCGGCCCGGGTCTCGTCGGCCTCGGTGTCGCCGACCAATGCCGCCTGGCGGCGCCGCAGCTCGGCCAGCTCTGCCCGTTCGGCCGAGACGTCGACTCCCTTGGCGGCCAGGCGTTCGGCCATCTCGTCCATCAGGACCAGCACGCGATCGAGCGGTTCCAGTCGCGCGATCCGCCCCCAGTAGGGCGGCCCGCCCGGCAGCGCGGGGCGCTCGACCTTAAGCGGCGAAATATGGTCGCCGGCATTGAGCCTTCGCCAAGTGTCGCGCTCGCAGATAAAGGCGTACTGCACCAAGGCGTCGAAGTCGCCGGTTTCGGGCAGCTCGGCCGGGGGCACGTATCCGGCGTGACGGGGCGGCGGCGGGGCCTTGGCCTCGATTCGGCAGACGGTCTTCCACTCTTGCCCGTCCATCGAAAGCTGGATCTCGACGATCCGCGGCAGGCGGTCGCGATACCGGCCGTCGCGGTCGCGGGAAAAGATCACCTTGGCGACTTTCGCCGGCTCGGCCAGCTCGATCTGGGCCCATTCGTTCGCCGTGCCGGCCGCGATCCAACTGTGGCTGTTGCCGTACTTGCCGTCGTTGAGGTGCTCGATCTGGTGGATCGCATAGCCCGGCAGGCACGAAGAAGCGGTCGCCCTGGCGCCCCGGGCGGCCAAAGCGAGGTTCTCCTTGCCCCCTTCGGCGTAGACCTCCAACTCGTCGATACACGGCTGGCCGCCCGTGCCGGCGCGGATCACGAAGCGGACGAACCGGGCCTGCTGCGCGTCGAACCGGACCTCGTTGGCCTGGTCCGGCCGCACCTCGAACTGGGCCCCGGCCGACAACGCCGGCACGAGGGCCGCCGCCAGAAGCATGCCGTTCATCGCAGCTCTCCGCACGAGGATTCGTTCTGCCATGGAGCGCCGACTATCCTACCCCCCTGCACGGGGTCAGGTCAAGCCGCGGTCTACGGCTTAGGCGCTTCCCCGTCGAGTGCCGGCAGGGCGTAGGGCGTGAAGTGGATGAGCTGGGCCAGGCCCTTGCCGCCTCCCGAGGCGGACTGGCGAAATGCCTCGGCGAGGCCCTCGCGGAGGATTCGCAGGTGCTCGGGGTTGCCGGTGAGCCGGGCCTCGTAGGCCATGCCCTCGGCGGCCAGGCAGGCGCTGATGCACGTGCGCGGCGAGCTGAGCGGGCAGGCGGTGTAGCGAAACGCCTTATCCTCTTCGACCCAGCACTCGCGGATCATCTGGTCGATGCCCACGCTCATCGCGCGGAGTACCTCGGGGTCCCCGGTCACGCGGTGGTAGCGGGCCAGGGCACTTACGGTGAGCCCTTCCATGAAGGGGACGTTGCCGTAGCAGGTTTGCTCCGGGTGAACGCAATGCCCTTTGGCCAGGCGCACGACCCAGCCCCGCTCCCAGTCGATGTTCTTCTTGAGGACCTGCCAGCAGGCGGTGGCCGCGTCGAGGTACTTCTTCTGGCCGGTGGCCTCGTAGGCATTTAGCACCAGCACGATCGGCCAGCCCAGGGCGCGGATGTGCGTACCGTAGGACGTGGGGCAGTGGCGGACCATGGCGTCGGCCATTTCGAGGGCCACCTCGCGCGCCCGGCGGTCGCCCGTGAGGTAGTAGTATTCCAGATCGCCGCCCACCCAGACGTGGCCGAAATTGGTGCTGTGGCCCACCTGGTAGGTGCGGCTGACGGGCAGCGGGGCGTCGTCGTAGTAGCCGCCGGTGTGGCCCACGCAATGGAGCCAGATCTCGCCCACCCGGGGCGGCGGCCCCCAGGGGTTTTTCAGGTGCGGATTCGTGGCGTGGACCACGTCCACGTCGACGTGGTGCCGGGCGGCCTGTTCGCCCCGGAGGAAGAAGCGGCGATCGCCGGTCCGCAGGTACTGGACGAGCATTCCGTGGGCCAGGTCGTACTCGAGGTTGCCCCAGTTCACTTTGCGCTCGCCGTACCAATCGCCGTAGTTTAATAGGCCGAACTCCCGGTCCTTTTCGCGCCGGGCGAGGTGGGCGGTCAGGGCGCGGTCGAGCCACACGTCGTAGCCGGCGTATTTCTCGGGGTCTTTCTTGGAGCCTATCCGAAAAGGGGTCAGACCGCCTTGGCTTAAGGGGTCTGACCCCTTTTCGGATACGGGCGGGAACTCGCCCAGGGCCTCGGTCGCACAAACGTAAGCCGGGTCGGCCATGGCCAGGAGCGGCTCCTCGGCGGCCCGGAAGAACGCCCCCAGGCGCTCCGCGTCGGGCCGGCCCGGATAGTAATTGACCCACAGCTCGTGGGTCTTGGCCACGCCGACCTTGAAGGTGTACAGGCCGCCGCGCAGGGCGTAGTAGAGCTTGCTCTCCTCTTCCAGGGGCTTGCCGTCGTAGAGCCCCTCGGGCAGCTCGGGCAGGAGCTCGACGTGCACGCAACCCGGGTGGACCCGGATCGCCTTGGGCCAGTTCTGCCAGAACTCGCGCAGGCCGACGGCCAGGCCGCTCTTCTCGGAGCCCACGGCGGCCCAGCCGAGGGCCCGCTGGCCGGCCGGCTTGCCGTCGAGCAGATAGTGGCTCTCATCGAGCTGGAAGAGGCGGCCTTCTTTGACTGGCTTGCCGTCCAACAGGCAATCCTCGGCGCTAAAGCCCTCGTCGGACCGGAAGCGGACTTCGAGCGAACGAATCTTGGCCATCAGGGCGTCTTGGTGGTCGTTGACGAACGTGTAGAAGACCCGGATCCAGGGCTGGCCTCGCCAGGCGTGAATCCTCGCGACGTAGCGGAACATCCGGCCGTCGCTCGACTTGTGCCAGCCGCTTGCGCGGAAGCAGGCACGCACGGGCCCGGTCTGCTCGATGACGATCTCGACCGGCTCATCGCTCGGGCAGTTCGGCGCGTACGACCGCTTCTCGTCGTCCACGAGCCTTACACCGTCCGACTGGCAGTTGATCGTCAGCCGGCGTTCGGGAGGCTGCCCGTCGGCAGCGGCAGTGAGCCACGCCGCACCCTGGGGGAAAAACCTCTTCGGATCGTACTCCAGACGCACCGGCCCGGGCTCGAGAGTCACCTTGCCGTCCGGCTGCTGCGTGACGCGGATCGGGTCCTCAACCGCGGTGCGCCGAACGTCCGGGCCGTAGCGGAGCAGCAGGGCTTTGTTCTCGCCCGCCGCCAGGTCGATCTGAAAGTCCAAGAGCAGCCAGCGGATCGAGCCGTCGGGCCAGCGGGCGAGGACCTCGGTTTGCAGCGGGACCTCGCTGCCATCGGCATCGAACAGGGCCGCCGCCCGATCATCGGCCAGGGCGCCTTTGGCCAGGGGGATGCCCGAGGTGACGGGCCAGCCGGTCCGCTCGACGCCGGCCGGCTCTTCGACCCGTAGTGGGACCTCGGCGGCCCAAGCCCAAGTGGCCGCGGACGAGGATACCAGCCCGGTAACGAAGTGAAACACAGGCAGTAGCCATCTCGCTCCGCGAGATGGAGGGAATCGCAGGCATCTCGCTCCGCTAGATGGAGCGGGTTGCGGGCATCTCTCTCCGCAAGATGGAGCTTCGTCTCGCGGAGCGAGATGGCTACGGTGCGACATGGTTCGGCCCCCCTTCTTTTCGGGAACGGCGATGCCCGGGTTGCGGGATCCACGCTGAATCGTATGCTACCGCGGCCCCGAAGGTGGAGCAACAATCGGGCCGCACGCGGGATTCCCGTAGCCTTTCGCAACCCGCGGGGGCGAGCTAGAATACCGTTTCGGGCATCAGGCTTCCCGCCCGGCCGGACGCAACGGGCGCCGGGAGGGCGGGGGGCACTACCTGCGCATGGGGGGGTTTGGTCGAGTGAAAGCCATTCGTCGAGATCGCCTTGTATCGGCGGGCCCGGATTCGGAGAACTCGCCCGTTCCGACCGGTTGCCGCCGCGGCCGCGCGACGCGTGCCGGGTTTACGTTGGTCGAACTCTTGGTGGTGATCACCATCATCGGGATCCTGGTCGCGTTACTCCTGCCGGCGGTTCAGCAGGCCCGCGAGGCCGCCCGGCGGACCCAGTGCTCGAACAACCTCAAGCAGTTGGCCCTGGCGGTGCTGGAGTATGAGGAAGCGATGAAGATCTTCCCGCCGGCCACGACCTGGCCCACGCCGCCGGACATGGATCGGGCGGGCAACGGCAACTTCGGGCCCAACTGGGTCATCTTGACCTTGCCTTTTCTCGAGCAGCAACCGCTGTACAACGACTTCGACCTCACCCGGCCGATTACCGACGCGGTGAACGAGGGCCCGCGCAGCACCGTTCTGGCCGTGATGCGCTGTCCCTCGGACTTCTACTCGTTGGAGCCGTTCAACGGCAGCGGACATGGCGACACCGCCCACCTAAACGACAACTGGGCCCGTGGCAACTACGGGGCCAACGCGGGCGTGGGCATGTTGAGCTGGAGCGCCCATTGCGGGAACATCAGCGGCCACGGCTGCTCGGCCCGGCCCGAAAACTGGGGCCACCGGAAGATCCGCGGCGTCATGGGGGGCAACATTTCCTCGACCATGGCCGACGTCAAGGACGGCGCCAGCAACACGATCATGCTCGCCGAGATCCGGGCAGGCGTGGTCTCGATCGATCCCCGCGGCGTTTGGGCCATGGAAGGGGCGGGACCCAGCGCCGTGGCGGCCCACGGGTACTTCGGCGACGCCCGCGGGCCGAACTGCAACTACGTCCTCGCGGACGACATAACCGGCTGCGCCGCGGTGCGAGCCGCCGTGGGCGGCGAGGCCGCCCTGGCGGAATTGGGGATGTCGTGCTACCCCGGCACCTATAGTTGCCCGAATCGCCAAGCCTGCCCGCGCAGCATGCACCAAGGTGGGGTCCACGTGGCCCTGGTCGACGGCAGCGTGCGTTGGATCGGCGACTTCATCGAGACCAGCGGCAACGAAAACGCCCCCTCCGTCTGGGACAAGCTGAACCTGGCCGCCGACGGCCTGACGATCGACGCTAACAAGTGGTGAGGCAATCAACCCATGCTTACGAGAGTCCGACTTCGTCACCTCCTGCTGATACCCGTTCTCGCCGCGCTGGCCGGTTGCGGGCCAAACGATCCGTTCGACTACGTGAAGGTCTCGGGCAAGGTGACCTACGAGGACGGCTCGCCGATCCCCGGCGACCGCCTCGAGGTCGAGTTCCAGCCGCTGGCCGAGCCGGTCGACCCCAAGACCCACCCGCGCCCCGGCTTTGCCACCATGAACGACGACGGGACCTTCGACAGCGTGACCAGCGGCCGCAAGCCCGGCGACGGGCTGGTGCGAGGGCGACACAAGGTCGCGGTCCGATCGTTCGGCGAGGACCTCAACCCCACCGGCGCCGTGCCCGAGGAGTACACCAACCCGGACACCTCGCCCCTGGAGGTCGACACGGCGGACGCCCCCTTCCATCTGAAGGTGCCCAAGCCGTAGCGGGTCCTCCCCCGCGTGGTGCCCGGTGCCACCCTACCCGGCACGTCGGAAACGTGCCCCCACGGCCCCTCGGTTGTCACATCTGCTGGCCCCTGAAAGTGCTGCTTCGCCGTCAAATTGGTGGGCTTGCCATCCATTTCTACCCCTCTGCAGAGGCAATTCGGGAATTTTTCCAGGTCGGGTGTCAGGTTGGGGGCGCGGGCGGTCAATTACAGACGAGTACCCACCTTACAGGTGCGCGTGAGGTATGCCCCGAACTGGGGGAGTCGTTTGTCGGCAGAGCGGCTTGCGACCTGCACGGATCCTACCGTAACGCCCGTACTTCACTGCGGGAAGCGTCTCTCGCGGTAAGCGCTCCCCCGGACCCGGTCGAATGGAAACCGATCCCCGATGCCTCTTGCCCGGGAGATGAGAAATGCGCATGGCACCTATTCTGCTCGTAGTCGCCGGGATGTTGGTCTTTTCCTGCTGGGCTTCGCCGGCCCGGGCCACTGATTATGACGACATTGGCAGCGGCACCAGGGACTGGGCGTTGGACACGACCTGGTCGCCGACCGGCGTTCCCGGAGCCACCGACAACGCGACGATCAACGCGGACGGCATCGTGGCGGTCACCTCCGATGAAGCCGTCAACAACGTGTTCCTGGAATGGGGTAGCGCCAACAAGGGGCTGGCGATCAATGCCGGCGGGACGCTGTCGCTCAACGGGACCATGAAGACCTGGAACGCGGGCGGCGGCATCAATGTCAACAACGGAGGCACGCTGAAGCTCGTCAAGAACGGCGCTTGGGTCTATGGTTCCAACAACCCCGATACGTATTTCAACATCGCAAGCGGCGGTAACGTCGTCGTCGATCTGCCCAATGCGACCGACGTCGCCGAGATCGGCGGCGGGAACAAGAAGCTCAGGTTTCAGCTCAATGGCGGCACGATCGACGTCGACAAGGGCGTCCTCAAGCTCTCGGCCCAAAACAAGGACGGCAACAGCACCGGCGGTACGGTCAACGTGTCCGCCGACGGCACGGTCGAACTGAACACCGGGGGCAGGCTCGGCACAACGACGGGCATCGACGTCTCGGGCCCCGGCAAGACGCTGATCACGGGCGGCGCCACGATTGGTGTCGGGGGTCTCACGATCAACACGACCGGAGAGAATCGGTGGACCGGCGGGGCGTTCCGTCTCGACGGCGACCTGACGATCGGCAGCAACAGCACCCTGATTTGCTCCGGCGGCAACGTCGAGCGCCACACGACCGGGAAGATCATCATCAACGGCTCGTTCATCTCGGAGAAGGCGGGGCTGTTCGTTGTGGACCGCGGACCGGACATCATGACGAACGGGATGCTCAAGTTCACGGAAAACGGCGGCGGCCTCGAACTGAAGGGCAGCGAGGATTCGGACCTCACCTTGAACAACGGATCCCTGCTGTCTGCCGACCTGGCTTCCGCCGGAATCGTGACGATCACAGGCCACAGCAAGAGCACCGGGTTCATCAACAGTGGCGCCAGTATCGAGGCGATCAACGCCACGTTCAACATTACGCCCGGCAGCACCAAGGTCGATGGCGGCAACCACACCAGCACACTGAAGTACAACGTCCTGGTAAGTGACGGCACGCTCAATATGAAGAATGCGGTAGACATCACCACCGTCGGGGCGGGTGTGACCCTCGACATGCAAGGCACCGCCAGCTTCGTCAACGGAGGTAACGACCTGCTGGAGAACGGCGGCAGCGGAACGCTGGCCACGGTCGACGGCACGCTGCTCCTCTCCGACGGATTCACGCTCAGTCCCGGCGGCGGCTCCCTGACCGTCGGCCCCAGCGGGACCCTCGGCGGCGACGGCGGCACGCTCGCCGGCAGCGTAACGACCTCCGGCACCACCGCCCCCGGGACCTCGGCTGGCACGCTGACCATCGCCGGCGACTGGACCCAGCAGCCCGGCGGCCGGTTCGACGTCGAGATCCTCGGCCCGCCCGGCGGCTCCGACTTCGACGTCCTGGAGGTGATCGGCACGGGGTCGATGGGCGGAGACGCCAACGTGCTGATCGACGGCTTCGACCCCGGCGTGCTCGCGCTGGGCGACGCCTGGGACGTGCTCTTAGGCGGCGACCTCGTTGGCGCGTTTGGGAGCGTCGGCCTGACCCACACGTTCGGACCCGACTACGACTTTTCGACCAACGCGGCCACGGCGGCCGACGTCGACGTTTTCCGCGTGCTGGTCACGAGAGTGCCGAGCACCGGCGCCGTCATCCCCGAGCCGGCCACGTTCGCCGTCTGGCTCTTGCTGGCCGCCGCGGGCCTCGCCGCGGGAAGGCGCCGGCGCAAGCGTTGATCCTTCTTTGGAGTGCGGCGACTTGTCGCCGCTTTCCTCCGCACGGGACAGGTCCCCGGGAGTCCGGCCACACTCGAACCCTTCCCAAGGGCGCGTGCCTTTCCGCGCACTACCCGACCGAGTGAAGTACGACGGCCTTCCGACGCCGTCGGCGCTGCACCAAGCCCTCGACGGCCTTGGAAGGCCGTCGTACCAAGCGTTTCGCCGGATTGTCACCCTTTTTTGGCTGCCGCGCTTGACCCCGCCCGGCGCACCCCCTATCGTGAGATCGCTGGCAGAAGCTGCACGCGGTCCACATCACCCGAGCGCCGGAGGGTCCAGCCATGCGTCGAAGAATCACTCGTCGCGGTTTTCTCCGCAATGCGGCCTGCACGAGCGCGGGCCTGATCGTCCTGGCCGACGGGCGCCTGGTGCGCGGCGCCGAGGCCAACGAAAAGCTCAACCTCGCCCTGGTCGGCGTGGGCGGGCGGGGGAAGTGGTTCGTCAGCACCATCCCGGCCATGGAAAACGTCGTGGCCCTGTGCGACGTCGACGACCGGAAGCTCGACGGGGCGTTCAAACAGTGGGACGACGATGCGAAACGCTTCGCCAACTCCGAGCACTCGTGGGAACGCAACCGGGCCGCCGAGTACAAGCGACTCGTCGAAGCCAGGCCCAAGACCTACAACGACTTCCGCAAAATGCTCGACGAGATGGGCGACGGGCTCGACGCCGTGGTGGTCGCCACGCCCGACCACTCGCACGCCGTCGTCTCGGCCGGCGCGATCCGCGCGGGCAAGGGCGTGTTTTGCGAGAAGCCGCTGACGCGAACCGTACACGAGTCGCGCGCGCTGAGCGAGCTGGCCCGCAAGTACAAGGTGGCCACCCAGATGGGCAACCAGGGCATGGCAAGCGGCGAGTTCCGACGCACCGTCGAGCTGATCTGGGCCGGGGCGCTGGGGCATATCAAGGAGGCGCACGTGTGGAACAGCGGCGGCGGCTCCGGCCCGAGACCCGAGCCCACCGAGGAGGAGCCCGTGCCCGAGGGCTTCCATTGGGACCTCTGGCTGGGGCCGGCGGCGTTCCGGCCGTACAACCATGAGTGGCCGCGGCGCCACCTTTGGCGGGAGTTCGGCACGTGCCAGCTCGGCAACTGGGCCTCGCACACCGCGGCCTTGGCCTTCAAGTCGCTGAAGCTGGAGACGCTCTGGTACGACGCGGCCGCGCCGAAGATCCGCGTCGAGGCCGAAGTGCCGGAGACTTGCCGTGTGAACTTCCCCAAGTGGGAGATCATCCGCTACGACCTGCCCGCGCGCGGCGACATGCCGCCGGTCCGTCTGACCTGGTACAACGGCGGCGGGGCGGTGAAGGAGATATTCCCGAAGGTGCAGGAGATCGTGGGCCCGCCGGCCGCCCCGGGCGACCGCGACAAGCGGCACTTCAGCACCTTCGCCGGCAGCCTGATCGTCGGCGAAAAGGGCTACGTCTACGGCACGGGCCACAGCGCGACCACGGTGCTCTTGCCCGAGGAGAAGTTCGCCGACGTCGAGGACCCGCCGCAAGTGCTCCCCCGCCAGGGCGGCCCGGAACAGGAATGGATCAAGGCGTGCAAGGGGGGCACGCCGGGCCTGTCGAACTTCGACTACAGCGGCCCACAAACCGAGTTCCTGATGCTCGGCAACGTGGCCACGCAGTTCGAGGGCCCGCTGGAGTACGACCCGGCGGCCATGAAGGTGACCAACAACGCCGAGGCCGACGCGGCCCTTTCCTGCGAGTACCGGGAGGGCTGGCGTCTTGAGTAGCACGCTCCGCGAGCCGCCGGCCCTACCTGATCGCGTTGAAGCTCGGATTCGGAACACGAAAGCTCGAAAGTACGAAACCGCGAAAGTCAGAAAAGGAGAGGCATTCGGCGCTGGTACGCATTGGCTCAGTCGCGTCGCGCGTATTCTGCCAAGCGCGACCTTCTCATGTAGCGTTTCGTTTCGTGCTTTCGTGCTTTCGTCATTTCGTGTTTTCGTGGCGGAATCGTCGATCCTCACTCCAAGGAGATACAATCATGTCAAAGAAGCATTGGTTCTGGATCCGCTTGTATATCGCGGTGTTCCTCGCACCGGCGAGCGCGGTCGCCTTTGAGGCCGCCGCTGCCCCCGGCCCCACGCCGCCCGAGGTCCGCCTGGCCCGACTGGCGGCCAAGAACGTGCGGGCCCCGTCGCCGGACGAGCTAAAGAAGATGGAGGCCGCTGCACCCGACGAGCCCCCCGCCAAGCCGGCCAAGCCCCGCAAGCTGCTCGTTTGGGGCCATTCGTGGACGCACACGCCCAACGTCTTCGCCGAGGAGGCCATCAAGGTTCTGGGAAACAAGACCGGGGCCTTCGAGGCCGAGGTCACGGACGACCCGCGCCTGCTGCTGCCCGACCGCATCGGGCGTTTCGACGCGGTGGTGATGAACAACATCCACGAGCGCGATCCCTTCCTGCCCGACGATTTTGGCCGGCGGACCGAGCCCGAGAAGGAGGCGGCGCGCAAGTTCGACGCGGCCGTCAAGGCGAGCATCCTGGAGTACGTGGCCGGGGGGCGCGGGCTGGTCGGCACGCACGCGGCCACGGCGGCCCTGCAAACCTGGCCCGAGTACGGCGAGATGATCGGCGGCTACTACGGCGGCCACATCTTCCAGGACGTGGTGATCAAGCCCGAGGAGCCGGGCCACCCGGTGACCGCCTGCTTCGAGGGCAAGCCGTTTGAGATCAACGACGAGATCTACATCTTCCGCGAGCCGTACTCGCGGGCGAAGGTCCGGGTGTTGTTGAGCCTCGACCTGGAGCGGATGCCCGACCCCGGCAAGCGGCCCGACAAGGACTACGCCGTGAGCTGGGTCCGGCAGCACGGCCAGGGCAGGGTGTTTTACACCACGCTGGGCCACTGCGAGGCCACGTACCTGAACCCCCTGTTCCTCCGCCACCTCCTGGCCGGGATCCAATTCGCCATCGGCGACCTTAAGGCCGAGGCGACGCCGAGCGGGAAGTAGCGAGTAAGCCCGAGTTTCTCACCACGGAGGCACGGAGAAGACGGAGGTTATTGAAAGAAAGGAGATGCGGCGATACCGCCGAGAACACTCACTCGCTTGATGCAGATTGTCACCTATCCCCACCCAGGCTCTTTCCTCCGTGTTCTCCGTGCCTCCGTGGTGAGTCTCCTGGTGAGAAGTGCGGGTTAGGCGCGCAGCGCGCCAAGCGCCTCCCGCAGCCGGGCCGTCTCCTCGTCGGTCGGCGGCAAGAGCGGCCGGCGCGGCGGGCCGACGGGCTGCCCGGTGAGCCCGCAGCCGGCCTTGACGAACTGCGTGTATTTACCCCCACCCTCCATCAGCGAGAGCACCGGCAGCATCCGGTAGTAGAGCGACCGGGCGGCGGCGAAGTCGCCCTGTTCGACGGCCAGGCGGTACAGCTCGACGTGCTCGCGCGGCAGCACGTTCACCACCCCGCCGACCCAGCCGGCCGCACCCAAGACGAAGCTCTCCAGGGCCGCCGTGTCGCACCCGCAGAGGACCGTGATCCGCTCGCCCGAGCGGCGGATGATCTCGCTCACGCGGGAAACGTCCCCGCTGCTCTCCTTGACGTATTGCACGTTGTCCAGCTCGGCCAGCCGTTCGACGAGCCCGGGCGTCATGTCCACGCCGGTGCGGCCCGGGTAGTTGTAAAGCACGATCGGCACGCCGATCGACTCGTTTACCACGCGGAAGTGCTCGAACAGCTCGTCCCCGGTCGGCAGCGAGTAGTAAGGGGCGGCGAGCATCACGCCGTCGGCGCCCATCGCCTCCGCCCGGCGGCAGTAGTGCACCACCTCGCGGGTCGAGCCGGCGTTGGCCCCGACCAGCACGGGCACGCGACCGGCCGCCGCGTCGATGGTCGTCTTCACCACCGCTTCCCGCTCCTCGGGCGAAAGGGCGTAGTACTCGCCCGTGCTTCCCAGCGGGATCAGGCCGTGAACGCCCTCGCCGATCAGGTGGTCGGCGAACCGGGCCAGCGCGTCGTGGTCCACTTCCTCCGCATCGGTCATGGGCGTGACCAGGGCGGATAGGACGCCGTGGAATCGTGTTTCCATGATGAGCACGTTCTTCTATTCTCGTGTCTTTGCAGCGGGAATCACCACGGAGGCACGGAGGTCACAGAGAGAAGGAACCACCGATGAACACAGATCAACACGGATGCTCTATGATGATTGAAGCGCCCGTTCGATCGACAATCTCTAATCCCTATCCGTGTCAATCCGTGTTCATCTGTGGTTAAGGTCAGGTCGTTCCTCTCCGTGTTCTCCGTGCCTCCGTGGTGATTACCCTCGTTTAACCAACTTCGACCACGGCCTTCCCCAGCACCCCCATCTTCGGCGCGACGCCCAGCCCCGGTTCCGTCGACGCGGCCATGCGCCCGCCGGTTCGCTGCGGGGCACCCTCGGCCGTGCTCACCGTGACGTAGCTGTTGAAGTCGGTCGAGGTAAAAAGCAGCTCCGGCGGCGTGCTGTGGGCCAGGTGGGCGATGGCCGCCGTGACCACGTCGCCCCCCCAGCTATCCTCGATCGTCATGGCGATGCCCAGCGACACGCACAGGTCGCGGGCCTGCCGGGCTTTGGTCAGCCCGCCGAACTTGCTGATCTTGATGTTCACCACGTCCATCGCCAGGTCGGCGTGGCCCCGCAAGAGCACGTCGAGCGAGTCGACCGACTCGTCGAGCACGAACGGGTGGCTGGTGCGCCGGCGGATCGACAGGCAATCCTCGTAGCTTGAGCACGGCTGCTCGATGTAGACGTCGACGTCCTCGACGCCGCGCACCACCCGGGCCGCCTCGTGCTTGAGCCAGCCCGTGTTGGCGTCGCCCACCAGCACGTCGCCGGGCTTGAGCACCGCGGCCACCGCGCGGATCCGGGCGACGTCGGTTTCCACGTCGCTGCCGACTTTGAGCTGGAAGCGGCGGTAGCCCTCGGCCCGATAGCCGGCCACGTTCTCGGCCATCTCGTCGGGCGACCGCTGCGAGATGGCCCGGTAGAGGACGAAGTCGTCGCCGTACCGTCCGCCCAAGAGCCGGCAGACGGGCATCCCGGCCGCCTGGCCCAAGATGTCCCAGCAGGCCATGTCGATGGCCGACTTGACGTAGGGGTGGCCCTTCAGTGCCCGGTCCATCAGCCGGTTCAAGCGATCGAGCTCGGTGGGGTCTTCGCCCAACAGATGCGGACCCAGCTCGGCGATTCCCGCCCGGGCCCCCGGCCCGTACGCCGGCAGGTAAAAGGGACCCAGCGGGCAGACCTCGCCGTGGCCGACGATCCCCTCGTCGGTCTCGACGCGGACGATCGTGCTGTCGAACACCGAGACCGACTTGCCGCCCGACCAGTTGTAGCTCCCCTCGTGCAGCGGCAGGTCGACTCGGTAGGCGCGGATGGATTGAATCTTCATGATGCGCCCTCAGTGAGCTGGCTCGCCTTCGGCGTGACCTTGTCGATGTTCGGCGGCACGTCGACCTCGACGTTGCCCACGGCCCACGTGAGCCCGGCCAGGGTGATGGCCCGGAAGAACGGGTTGGTCCAGATCTCCTCGGTGTGGCCCATCGAGGTGAAGAAGACGCGGCCCTTCTCCTGGCGACGGGCCCAGGTGCAAGGGTAGTCGGGACGCTGGTAGCACGCGCCCTTCATGTATCGCGTTTCCTGCACGAGGATCACGTGCAGGTCCTTGGCGAAGTTCTTCATGGCGTACCACTCGTCGCGGAACGCGATCCCCTCGGCGATGCCCAGGGCCCGGATGCCGGGGAACTTGTGCGACGTGACCACCAGCGACGTCTCCTGCTGCGGCCCGTGCGCGATGAACTCGCCGCCGAGCATGGCGATGTAGGGGTCGACCTTCTCGGCGTTGGCCACTCTCTCGCCGGGCGTACGCCAGCAGGCGCAGCTCGAGTGGAACCCCACGAACCCTTTGCCGCCGGCCACGGCGCCCAAGAGCCGCTTCTTGCCCTCGGGCGTCATGGGCGGCTCCTGTTCCTTGTTCGGCACGGTCAGGTCGCCGTTGCAGTAGAAGGCGAAGGCGTCGTACCCGCCGATGTCGCCGTCGAACACGCGCCCGTCCTTGCTGCACTCGACCTCGATGCCCTCGTCCTTGCAAATCTCGACCAGGCACTGCTCGGCGTGGCTTAATCCCTCGCCCTTGCGCCGCACCACGTCGTGGTAATAGCCGACGTTGCGGGTGAAGAAGAGCACCTTTCTCTTGGCCGGTTCCGCTCCGAAACAATGGCCCAGCGGAAACGTTGAAAGCCCCAGCGCGGCGGCCGAGGCGGCCTTGAGCATCTCGCGGCGTTTCATGGTAGTTGGCTCCTCTATTTGAAAGCCCCCTCTCCCGTCACAATCGCGTGCTTCCCGTGGCAGTCGGTGCAGACCGAGCCGCGGAGCACCCAGCGGCCGTTTTCGCGGCGCTTGCCTTCCCACTCCGCGAGGAAGGCGTCGACCTTCTCCGGGTCCTTGTGCTTCGGGTGGCACTGCTTGCAGAAGGGCTCGATCTCGGCCCGGCCCCAGATCACGTCGGGCCGGATGACGTTGAACTCGTCGGAGCGGTGGACCTCGCTGTCTCCATGGCAGGCCGCGCAGGTCACGGCCGCGTCGAGGTGGACCATCGAGAGCTCTTCCCGCTCGAAGTCGATGTGGCAGACCATGCACGAGGCGTTGTCCTCCTCGTAGCCCGAGTCGAACAGCACCGGGTCCTTCTCGTTGTAGCGGGGGTCCTCGACCAGGACCATCTCGGCCGGCTTTCCACCGCCCGAGGGCGTCTCCCAGGGCATGGGACCGGCGTCGGCCGTGTCGGCGGGCTCGGCCGCGATTTCGTTGGCCGGAGGAGGTTCCGCCGGTTCGTCGGCCGGTTGGTCCGCGGGTTCCTCCGTCGGTTCCTCCGCCGCACCATCGGTCCCTCGATCTGCCGCGGCCACTTCCGCCGGCTCGGCAGCCCGGGCCGCTGCCGGTGGTTCGACAGCCGGGGCCGCTATCGGCGGCTCTCCAATCGTCTGCGGCGGTAAGCCGCCCAAGGCGAGCAACAGCCCCAACAGCAGGCCGCCCGCGAGGATCGCTCGTATCATGTTCTCTCCAGGTGCGGTTCCCCTGTGGCAACGCCTCGCGGGCTGCCGCCCGCGGCTACGATCCCCCGAATCCTAACCACTAACCCCTACGTCCTACCCCCTAACCTACACCCACTCCCAGTTCTTCAACCACCCGTAGTCCCGCGGCAGGTTGGCCCACATGTCGCGCGTGATCTCTTCGTACTTCTGCTGCTCGGCCAGGTCGAACTCGCGGCGCTCCTTGACGGCCGCGGCCGCGTTCTTCACCTGGTCGATGGTTATCAGGCCGGGGATCGCCGCGGTGAGCTGATCGCAGCTCAACACGTAGCGGAGCACCATCCGGGCACGCTCGTCGTCTTCCTCCTTGGTCGAAGAGTCGGGCTGGCCGCGCGACTTGAACACCGCCCCGCTGGCGAACGGCTTGATCCCGATGAAGCCCACATCGTGCTTCTCGAAGGCCTCGAACATGCTCCCCTCGGGCTTCTTCTTGCTGCCGGCGGTGTAGGGTGTAACGATCACTTCGAGCTGCGGGTGCTTGGCCACCGCCTCGGCGATCCACGGCCGGTCGTGGCTCGACATGCCGGTGAACCGCGCCTTGCCCGTCCGCTTGGCCCAGTCGAGGGCCTCCACCGCGATCTCGATCTCCTTCTCGGTGTTTCGCCGGCTCGTCTGCTCGTGCATGGTGATGCGCCAGAGGTCGACGTGATCCAGCCCGCCGGCCTTCAAGCCCATCTCGAACCCCTCCTTCATCGTGGCCAGCGATCCGGCCCATTTGGGGAACCGGCTCTCGTGGGCACCGAACGAGAAGCCGAAGAAGATGTCGTCGCGGCGGTCGCGGACCGCCTCGCCGTAGGCGATCACCTCGTGGTCCCAGCAGGCGTCGATGTAGTTGATCCCGTGGTCCATGCAGGCGGCCATCACCTCGCGGCGGTTCTTCTTGAACTCGGGCGTGTTGTAGCCGAAGGGGATCTTCTTCCAGTGGCCGCCAATGCTTACCGCGGAGATCCACAATCCGGTCCGCCCCAGGCGGCGGTACTCCATGTTCTCGTTGTAGCTGCGGGTTTTCTTGGGGTCGGTGTCGGCCCGGGCCTCGCCGGGCCGGCCGGCCACCCCGCCGGCCACGGCCAAACCGGCCGCGGCGGTGGCCGAGGTTTGCACGAACTGCCGTCGATTGACGTGGGACTGGGACATCACGTTTCTCCTTAACTTGCCGGGCGTAAAGGGTGGGATCGGGACGGACGTCCTCGATTGTCTCCTATCGACGCCACGCTTGTCAACTCCGTCCCCCTTCGCCCGAGGCGTTCCGCGGCCAGGTGCCTCGATTATTGACACGGCCGGTGGGGGGGCGTAAGGTACCGCTGTCGCGCCTCTTGGGCGATAGAAGAGCAAAGAAAGCCGACCGAAGAATAGGGGACCGAACCATGCGACGACGATGCTTCGACGTACTTCCGGCAGTGGGCTGTTTTCTCTTGGCCACGGCAGCCGGCTTGTCGCCTGCGGCCGATCGCCGCCCCAACGACGCGGCCCGGCGCGTGGGCAAGGAAATCCGCCGCGAGGCCCTGCTGCCTCCGAACGGCCCGGAGGGCCGACCGCTGCCGCTGGTGAGCCACTGGAACATGGGCAGCCAGGGACGGGGGTGGACGACCCAGTACCAGATGGAGCTCTTGGACCGCGGCTGCCACATCCTCCCCTGGATGGGCTGGCCGCAGTGGTACAAACCCGACGACGAAAAGTCGATCGAGCGGTTCAACGACTACTACGCCGGGCTGTTGGGGTACTGCCGGGCGATGAAGCTGCCGATCTCGTTCCGCGGCACGCAGTGGGAGGCGATGCTCGTGAAGAAGGACTACCGCGAGCTGCCCCCGGAGAAGTGCCCCTCCGTGATCGCGCCCGACGGCAAGGCGATCCCCAAGCTCAGCCCCTTCGGCCCGGTGGCCCCCTGGCGCGACCCGGCCGCGGTGTACGTCGATACGCCGGCCATGAAGCGGGTGCAGGAGCTGTACCCCGACCCGCCGCTGGTGCTGTTCGTCTCGAACAACGAGGCCCCCGATCTCCGCTGGCACCAGGTCGAGGAACTCTCGAAACGATACCTCGACGAGTACGGGCGCGGCAAGCCCGACGTGTTCAAGCGCGAGGTCGTCGCCCGGGGATGGATGGAGCGCTACCCGGTGATGTTCAAGGCGATGCGCGACGCCCTGGTCAACGAAACGTGGAAGAAGAACGTCCGCTTCATCGGCTATGGGGCGTTCGGCCCGTCGCACTTCGGGCGGTGGGAGGCGTGGAAGAACTACTCGCTGATCACCGACGAGTGGACCAGCCCCAACTGGCACGTCTGGGACGGCGGCAGCCCGTCGTACTACACCCACAACTGGTGCCCCAATCGCGACCATTGGGTGTGGTCGACCCAGGTGCAGTCGATGAACTGGGTCTTCCAGCTCGACGAGGCATGGAGCGTCAACCCCGATTTCTGGTTCGAGATCTCGCTATGGGACGGCAACGGCGGCTGGTTCCCGGAGATGGGCTACAAGCCCGAGCTGCTCAAGAAGTCGAAGGCATGCCAGTACATGAAGGACGGCCAGACGTACACGCCCGAGCGGTTCCTCGGCTGGGCCCAGTACGGGCTGTGGCTCCTGCGTCCCCGGGCGGTGCGCGAGTTCCGCGCCAGCACCGTGCCGCTCGAGCCCTGGCGCCAGTTCTTCGAGCAGCTCCTGCTGGCGGTCGATCGCGTCTACGCCAATGACACGCTCGCGGAGTTCTGGCGCCACGGCCGGCTGGTGCCCAATACGGCCCACGAGCACCCTTACCAGGAGGACGTGCCGGAGAAATACAAGGACGTCAATCGCTGGTTCCTCTTGGACACGAGCCTCGACGCCCCGTGGCCTTGGGAGCAGACCACGAACATCCCGGTCTTCAGCTTGGCGCTGGTCCGCGGCGACGAGGGCTCGCGCGAGTGGCTCGTCTACGCCCACTCGCCCTTGGAGGACCGCCGCCGCGTCGAGGTCACGGTGCCCGAGTTCGGCCCGGTGACGATCGACGTGCCCCGGGCCGGGGCGTTTTACCTGATCGAAGAGAAGGGCAAGGCGGTCAAGCCGCTGCAGGTTCCGTAAGCGGAGTCGTCGGGACTGCCATGCTGAACATCCTCACAGCCGCGGGCGGAAGCCCGCGGGACGCTGCCGCTTCCACCCGCGCTGGAAAACATCGCATCAATGATCGGCAAGTCTCCACGGTGACTTCATCGCGCATCCTCATCCTCGGCACCGGCAACCCCGGAAAGGCCGCGGAGTTCCGCATCCTGCTGGGCCGCTCGGGCTGGCGGCTTGTCGACCTCTCGGCGCTCGAGGACATACCCGACGTGGAAGAGCAAGGTGCCTCGTACGCCGAAAACGCCGTGGCCAAGGCATCGCAGTTGGCGCGTCACCTGCACGAATGCGTGCTGGCGGACGACACGGGCCTCGAGGTCGACGCGCTGGACGGCCAGCCCGGCATTCACACCGCACGCTACGCCGGCCACGGAGCCACCCCGGAAGCCAATCGCCGCCGGCTGCTCGACGAACTGGCCGACGCCCCGCCGGAGCGGCGCACGGCCCGCTTCGTCTGCGCCCTGGCCCTGGCCGACCCCTTGGGAGAGATTCGCACGGAGGCATCGGGTTACCTCCGCGGCCGCATCCGCCGCGAGCCCGCCGGCTCCGGGGGCTTCGGCTACGACGCCCTGTTCGAGATCGTCGAGTACCACCGCACGCTGGCCGAGCTGGGCGACGTGGCGCGGGCCTGGCTCAGCCATCGCGGCTCGGCGGTCGGCCGGCTGCTGCCGCGCCTGCGCGAGTGCCTCACGCCGTGAGCCCGCCCGTCACGACCGTGGCCGGCCCGGGTAGAATGGCTTGTGTCTGGCCGCCGCCGCCACGCACTCGACAAGATACGGACCGCCGATGGGCCACGAGACCGACTCTCCCAGCGAACCCCGCCACGCCGCTCCGGAGCTGCTCGCGCCGGCGGGCGATCCGGCCTCGCTCCGCGCGGCGTTGGAGGCAGGGGCCGACGCCGTCTACTTCGGCCTCAACGTGCTCAACGCCCGACGCCGGGCACGAAACTTCACGCCCGACGAAATCCCCGAGGCCCTCGATCAAGTCCGCGAGCACGGCGCCCGGGCCTACCTGACGCTCAACATCGACCTGACCCAAAGCGAGCTTCCCACCGCAGCCAAGGTGCTCGATCTTGCCCGGCGCACCGGCTTCCACGCCGTGCTCGTGCGCGACCCGGCGCTCTTGGCCCTTCGCGACGAGTACCCCGAGCTCGAGTTCCACCTCAGCACGCAGACCTGCATGGCCAACAGCGCCGACGTAGCGGCCGCGGCCGCGCTGGGGGCGGCCCGCGTGGTGCTGGCCCGGGAGCTGTCGCTGGAGGAAATCGCGGCGGCCAGTGCGGTTCCCGGCGTCCAGACTGAGGTCTTCGTCCAGGGGGCCCTGTGCTTTTCCGTCTCCGGCCGATGCCTGATGTCGAGCTGGGTCGGCGGGCGCAGCGGCAACCGCGGGGCCTGCACGAGCCCTTGCCGCGTGCCCTGGTCGGTCGACGGCGAGCCGGCCGGCACGCCCCTGTCGATGCACGACCTGGCCGCCGCCGAGCGCCTCGGCGAGCTGCGCCAAGCCGGCGTGGCCGCGCTGAAGATCGAAGGACGCATGAAAAAGGCCGATTGGGTGCGCCGGGCCGTGGGAATCTATCGCCGCGCGCTCGACGGCGAGGCCCCGGCCGGGCTCCGCGAGGAAATCGAGGCCCTCGGGGCCTACACCGGCCGGCGCATGACCACCGGCTACCTCGACGCGGCCCGCGGCGGCATGACCGGCTCGGCGGCCGGGCGCGAGCCGTCCCGCGGCACCACTGCCGACCGCCCGCCCGAGGACGAAACGTCCGACGATGAGACCTCCGACGACCGATCGAGCGCCGAAACCGCCTACCGCTTCCAAATGCTGGTCGAGCAGCGCGGGATCGCCTGCCGCTGTGAGTACGCGGGCATCGTCGACGAGTGGTCGATCCCCAAGACAGTGGTCCGCCGGAAACACAAGGCGGTCTCGATCGGGGCACTGCTCGAGTTCCTCGCCGCCCAGCCGGTTCAAGGGCGCCTCGCCCAAGCGCCCGCCACCAACGAGCCCGACTTCCTGCTGGTCCCCCGCGCGGTCAACGCCCTGACGGGCCGGATCGCCAAGACGATCCAACGCGGGCTCAAGAAGCGGGACGCCCTGGCGGAGATCGTGCTGCCCGAGCCGGTCCGCGCCAAGCTGAGCCCGGCCACGCGTTGCCCAGCCAACCGCACGGCCCTGGGCGACCCGCCCGACCGCGTGCGCATCGAAGCCGACGCGGTCGAGACCCTGCTGGCAGCGGCCCGGCCGGCCGGCGTGGTCGTCGAGGGGCTTGGGCCGGAAGATCTTCGCCGGGTCCGTGCGGCCTGCGGGCCGGCGCAACTGATCGTCGCACTGCCGCCGGTCTTCTTCGAGGAGGACGTGGAGCGGCTCACCACCCTGGTACGGCGCTGTGCCCGCTCGGGCGTCACCGTGGAGGTGAACACCTGGGGCGGCTGGCAGCTCGCCCGCCGGGCCGGGGCGCGCATGGAGAGCGGGCCGGGCATTCCGGTCTTGAACTCGCTGGCCGCCGGCACGTTGGCCGAGCGGGGCGTCGAGGCGGTGACCCTCTCGCCCGAGGCGGGCCGGCGCCAGCTCGTGGATGCGGCCGCCCACTGCCCCGTGCCCTGTTCGCTGGTGGTCTTCGGCCGGCCCCGGTTGATGATCTCCCGGGCCGAGCCCCCGCCGGAGCTGCTCGGCCGCGTGCTGGGCGACCGCCGCGGTACGCGCGTCGCCGCCGGACTGGAGCAGGGGCTCTGGGTCCTGCGGCCCGTCGAGCCGTTCGATCTGCGCGACCTGCGCAACGACCGGCTCCGCGTGAAGCACTTGGTGGTCGATCTGACCGGCTCGCCGAACCCGGTCCGCGATTGGACCCGCCGCCCGAACCGCCGCCGCCCGCCGCACCGCTTCAACTACGAGCGGGGACTGTTCTGAATGTAGCTCCGACGCTCCGCGGCGGAGCGAGTTGTGGCACGGTCTCCTGACCGTGCCACTCACGAATCTGCTCGTTCGGACGGTGAGGCAGCTCGGGGGCCGTCGCCACCGGCTCCCCCTTGCGGATAGGGGGTGAACGGTTCAGATCCCACTTCGTCGCAATCGTGTTCGGGCTCGCGGGCCGGGGCGGCGGGCTGGCGGTATGCTGAGCCTATCAGGCGGGCCAGGCCGTAGAAGAGCCAGACAAATAGGCCCAGCACCACGATCGAATACGTTGCCTCAATCCCGATCAGGCGCCCGATGCCCAGCAGCACCGCCCAGACGGCGGTCAGGATGAGAAGGATTCGGATGCCGAACTGAAGAGGTGTCCAGAGCGGTTCGTCAGGCGCTTCGTTCGGGGGTCCGCGAAACTCGTCCGGAGGCTGCTCCGCCTCGGGCCCGTTCAAGGCAGAGGCAGAATCGCCTTGTGGCGGATTTTCGGCCATCGCATTTGCCCCGGGCTCGTGCAGGAGTGCACGTGCGGCCAGCTTGATGCCTTCGGTTGATTCTACCGCGACGACGTGCCCGCGCCCAAGTGGACCTCATGGTGCCGGAAGGAGGGCGAGATATGACGCAAGTCCTTGGTCCGCAACGGGCTCCGGATCGGGCCCCGGGAACAGATCAGGCCCGACGCACTACGCCGTGCAGGGGTAAGCGAGCCGAATGTCGCCGTTTGTCTGTCTTCCCGGGGCCCGCCGCGATTCCGACGAGTCGTTCGACCGGCACACCGAGCGAAGCCTACCCGTGGTGTCCGGGCCGGGCCGGGGATAGAATCAGGGCGGCCCGCGCGTCGTGTGGGCACTGCCTCGGTTCGTTTCGCCAACCTCGTTCGGAGGGCACGTCATGGGAAACGATGCGAAGACCACGCCGGCTCAGCTCGACCGCCAGTGGTTCATCGTGGGACGCTGGCAGGAGTTCGAGGGGGAGGCCCGGGCCAATCTGCTTCGGATCATCGGCATCGGGGGGTTCTACCTGGTCGAGCTGGCCAACTACTACGGGCTGCGCCTGGGGGCGTTCGAGATGCCCAAAGTCGTCGAGCGCTCGTTCCATCAGCAGGTGACCGCCCTGGCCGTGGCCTGGACCGTGGTGGCGCTGGCTGTGCTGCTTTGTCTCAGCCAGCGGTTCTTCCCCCGGGTGCTGAAGTACCTCTCGACCGGGGCCGACGTGGTGCTGCTGACCGGCATCCTGATGGTGGCCGACGGCCCGCGCAGCCCGCTGGTGGTGGGCTACTTCCTGGTGATCGCCCTGGCCACGCTGCGCTTCAACCTGCCGCTGGTCTGGTTCGCCACGGCCGGTTCGGTGGCGGGCTACCTGTTCCTGTCGGGCTATGCCAAGTGGTTCACCGAGCGGGACATCCGCGTGCCGCGCTACCACCAGATCATCTTCCTGCTGGCGTTGGTGCTCTCGGGGATCGTGCTCGGCCAGGTGATCCGCCGGGTGCGCCGTCTGGCGCAGGACTACGCCCGCCGGGTGCGCTCGGGCGAGGAGGAGACGCCATGAGCGCTCGGCAGCCCGATCGGAAAGTGGTCTGTTCGCAGTGCGGGGCGGTGCTCGGGCCGGAGTCGACGCAGTGCTGGCTCTGCTTCGCGCCGGCGGCTCGCGCCGGGACGTGGGCGGAAGGCGCACGGGCGGCCCCTTCAGCGCCGGCCGACGATTCGTGGCCCGGTACACCCGCGGTAGCCGCTCCGTCGCCCGGCAGAGCGGCGCCGACCGCGCAGGAGCACCACACCCCGCCCCAGTTCGGCTTGTCGTCGCTGCTGCTGATGGTGACGCTCACGGCCGTGGTGCTCGGCATCGGCGCGATGGCGCCCGGGCTTGCCGTCGCGCTGGTGGTGCTGACGGCCCCGGCCCTGGTGCGCACAGCCGGCGTCGCGGTGCGCAGGGCACAACGCGGGGAGCCCCTGTCGATCAAGGCCAAGATGTGGGTCTTCGGCGGCACCATGGCGCTGCTGGCGATCATCGGCATCGCCGTTCCGGCGGCGTTTGTTCTGACGTGCTTCCCGGTGGCGCTCGCCGCGTTCGGGATGGAATCCATGTTCCTCTTGGGTCTGGCTTTCGTCCTTGGCATCGCCGTGAGCCTGCTGGTGCTCTATTTCCTCTTCCGGTGGTTCCGTCGCCTTTGGCCGAGGTAGCGGGAGGATCGCCATGAACGGACCGGCCGTCGAACGGCCAAGGACCTGTTCTGAGTGCGGGGCCGTGGTTACGGCGCAAGCGAGCGAGTGCTGGCTCTGCTCGGGGGCACTCGCGTCGGGTCCCGCGGACGCGCAGCCGGCCGAGGCGCGTGCGGCCGATGGCCCGACGCCGCACGAGCGCCGGGACCGCGCCCCGCTGCAGTTCGGCCTGGCGTCGCTGATGCTGGTGATGACGCTCTTTGCCGTGCTGTGCGGCGTGTTCAGCATCTCGCCGGGGCTCGGGCTGGCGGTTTGCATCGTCTCGGCGCCGGCCCTGGTGCGAACGGCCCTGGTGGTCGCCCGGCGCAAGTCGAAAGGCCGCAGCGTCTCGGGCATCGAGAAGACCGTGATGTACCTGGGTTCCTTCTTCGTCACCGCGATCATCCTTTCGATCCTGGGCGCGGTGGCATACGGAACGTTCTTTGCCGTCTGCCTGGGCGTTGCGACCAGTTCTACTCCCTTCGAGGAGTCCGCCGTAGGAATCGGCATTGCGGCGGCGGTGCTGATGACCGCCCTGGTCGCCTGGCCGCTGGCGCTTTGGGTTCGCCATCGGTGGCGCAAGGCGGTGCGTGACAAGAACGGGAAGCCGTAACCGTGAGGTCCGCCTAAGCACACCGTACGACTCAGGTACTCCCCCATGCCCTGGACCTATCCCGCCATCATGCTGGTCGCCGTGGCCACCGGCTTCGCGGTCTATTGGCGGAACCGGCAGCCGCTCGGGCTGGGGGCGTGGGAGCGGTTCGGCGTCGGGCTGGGCGCGGTCTGCGGCGGCCTGATCGGGGCCAAGCTCCCCTTCGTGCTCGCCGACTGGCAAGGGTTCCTAAGCGGCGCCGCCTGGCTCGACGACGGCAAGACCATCATGTCCGGCCTGCTCGGCGGCTACCTCGGGGCACAAGCGGCCGAATGGGCGCTGGGTGTGAGGATCAGGACCTGCGACCAGTTCGCCGTGCCCGTGGCCGCCGCGATCGGCATCGGGCGCCTGGCCTGCTTCAGTGCCGGGTGCTGTCACGGCACGGTCACGTCGCTTCCCTGGGGCGTCGATTTCGGCGACGGCCTGGCACGGCACCCCACGCAGCTCTACGAATCGGCGTTCCACCTGCTGGCCGCGGTCGTGCTCTTTCGTTTGCAGCGCCGGGGGATTCTCCGCGGGCAGCTCATCCGGCTCTACTTCCTGGCCTACTTCACGTACCGTTTCGCAACGGAGTTCATCCGCCCGGAGCCGGAGCTTTGGCTCGGGCTGACCGGCTACCAATGGGCCGCCCTGGTGTTGATTCCCGCCTTTGCCTTTGCCATGCGGTGTTGCCCGGAGTGCCGGCCGCAGGGGGCAGGCTGGGCGCGGCGACGTCCCCCCGCGGTCTCGGCCGACGACCCGACGTGCCATGCACTCAAGCAAACCCGCACCCTGTGCCCGACTTGCCTCGAGCCGGTGTTGGGGACGACCTTCGAGCAGGGCGGGCGGGTCTTTCTGCGGCGTGAGTGTCCTGAGCACGGCACGGCCGTGGCGCTCGTCAGCTCGGACCGCCGGCACTATTACCTGCGCGACGAGGTGCCGCACCCGCCGCCGGCCGAGGGGCGCTGCTGTTGCTCGGGACCCGGCCACCACACGTGCGTGGCCCTGCTTGAAGTCACCGACGCGTGCAACCTGCGGTGTCCGGTCTGCTACGCCCAAAGCCCCAGCGGCGAGCACCGCCCGTTCGACGATCTTGCGGCCGACCTGGAGGCGTTTCTCGGCGCGCGCGGGTCGCTCGACGTGCTGCAGCTCAGCGGCGGGGAGCCGCTCCTGCATCCGGACCTGCTGCGGATCATCGACCACTGCAAGACGCTGCCGATCGACCACCTGATGATCAACACCAACGGCCTGGAGCTGGTCGACCGGCCCGGGCTGGGCGCGGAGCTGGCCCGGCGCAAGCCTCGCCTCGAGCTCTATCTGCAGCTCGACGGGCTGGACGTGGCGAGCCACCTGGCGCTGCGCGGCACCGACCTCTTGAAGCGCAAGCGGGCCGTGATCGAAACGATCGTCGCGCACGACCTGCCGACCACGTTCGTTTGCACGGTGGCCCGCGGCGTCAACGAAGGGCAGGTCGGCGAGCTGCTGCGCCTGGGACTGTCGACCCGGCAGGTACGCGGCATCACCTTCCAGCCGGCCACGTTTAGCGGCCGGTTCCGCCGCGATGCCGACGCCCTGGACCGGGTCACGCTGGCCGACGTGGTCCGACTTCTGGTTGGCCAGAGCGACGGCCTGTTGACCGACGACGACTTCAAGCCCCTGCCGTGCTCGAACCCGAACTGTTGCGGCTTCACGGTCGCCGTGCGGCGGGGTCGCCGCGTGGTGCCGCTTACGCGGATCATCCGCTACGAAGATCACATCGAGCGGCTCTCCGACCGCATCAACTTCAACCTCGAGGACGTCCGGGCCTTCGGTGATGCCGGTGGCGGGGCGGACGGCCGGGCCCACGAGTTCTTTCGCATCATCATCAAGCCGTTCATGGACGCCTGGACCTACGACCAGGATCGCGTCGAGGAGTGCTGCATCCACTTGATCCGGCCCGGCGGCGACGCCGTCTCGTTCTGCCGATTCAACACGATCGAACGCGGCCGGCCGAACGACCGGGCGCCCGACACGTTGGAGGAGCTTCATGGCGTCGAACGCGCGTGTACCTGACGCGCCGCAGCCGGGCGCGGCTTGGACAGTCGCCTACCTGGTGGCGGCGGGCGTCGCCGTGCCCATCCTGATCTACGAGCTGACGCTCGGGAGCGTGGCGACCGTCACGCCCGCCCGGGCACGAGAAATGCTTCGGCAGCAGGGGGACGCGACCGTTCTGGTCGACGTGCGCCGGCCCGAGGTATTCTCGCGCGGGCACCTCGAAGGGGCCGTGAGCTGGCCGCTCGAAGAGATCCTGGCAACGAGCCGGCCCGACGAAATCCCGCCTCGCCTTCGGCAGAAAAAGCTCCTGCTAATCTGCGACGTCGGCTGGGCCAGTTGTCTCGCCACACGCCACCTCGCTGCCTCGGGGGTGCAAGACGTGCTGAACGTCCGCGGCGGCATCCAGGAGTGGATTCACAGTGCGCCGGGGCTGAAGGGCGAGACGTTCGATCGCTGGCAGCTCGGCCCGGGCCGGGTCGTCGAGCTGCCCTCGCGCCCGGCCCCGCTGCGTGAGCAGGTCGCCGCGTTTTCCTGCTTCTTCGTGGTCAAGCCGGGCTATACCCTTCTTTCGCTGGCGGTCGTGCTGGTGCTCTGGAGAAGCCGGGCGCCCGACCTCGTGGCGCTCCGCTGGGGGATGATCGCTTTCTTCCTGGGCGAAAACGCCTGCGCCGTCAACGTGCTCGTCTTCGATGAAGCGTCCTACCTGCTCGAGTACCTGCACGCCGCGGGCATGTTGGTCTGCTTCGGCTTTACGACCTACGCCGTGCTGGAGGGCATCGACCGCCGGGTCCTACACGTAAGCGACCCGAAGCGACGCTGCGCCGCGTTGGGCCTCTGCGGAGCCTGCATCAAGACCGCCGACGTGCCCTGCGGACTGAAGCGCGTGTTCTACGTGATCGCGGCGGCGTGCATGGCCGTGGCCCTGGTGCTCCCGTGTGCCGACTGGCAGGACACCGCCTACAACACGGTGATCTTCGGCAAGCTGTACCACTACGCCCACCTGAGGGTCTACCAGGTGTTCGAGAACTGGTACTGTGCCGCGGCGGCCGTGTTGCTGTTCGGCGCGTCGCTGGCGATCCTCCTCTTCAAGCGGCACGACCCTATCGGCCCGGCCAAGATCGCCTTCGCGGCCGGCGCCGGTCCGCTGGCGTTCGGCTGGCTGCGCATGACGCTCGGCGGGGCGTTCGACCAGAACAGGGTATGGTACGCCTTCTGGGAAGAGACCACGGAGCTGCTCTTCCTGCTCGCCGTGTGCGGTGTGCTTTGGATCTTCTGCGACGGCCTGCTCCCCAAATGCGAAACGGCCGGCACGGACGGGGAGAGCCGTTGCGAAATCCAACCATCGGGGCTATCCTGAGGGCACGTCGCACCCGTTCTGCCCGATCGGAGGCTGCCCATGCGCGCTTCGCGGCGAGTTCTCTTTCGGCGGGCCGCTGCGTTCACAGCGGCGCTCGTCGCGGCCATCCTCCCCGCGTTCGGGACGCCCGCCCGGGCCGATACGATCGTCGTCCCCGCCCGGGAGCTTTCCGACAAATCGCCGAACATCAAGCCGGTCGACGAGCGGTGGGACGGGCTGGTGGTCTGCTACGGCGAGCGGGGGATGCAGCAGTGGACGGTCGACGTCGAGACGCCGGGGCCGCATTACGTCCACCTTCAGTACGCCAGCGGGGAGCCGCGCCCGGTCAAGCTGTCGATCAACGGCACGCCGAGCGACACACCCGTGCTGGGGCAGAACACGGGCGGCTTCTTCGCCCGGCACTTGAAGTGGGAGGTGGCCGGGCCGTTCGAGCTGCGCAAGGGTGAGAACACCATCCGCATCGAGACCGAGGGGCTGATGCCGCACCCGGCCGGGCTGGTGGTTTCCGAGTCGGCCAAGAACCTCGACGAGAGGGCGTTTGCCAAGCTCTTTCCCGAGCCGCCCGAGGTGGTCCTCGCGATCGACGAGGACACGGCCGCCGCGCGGGCGAAGCTCCGCCGGCTGCTGCCCGGCGTCGAGCACGTCTTGTTCGTGCGGCGGTACACGTTCCAATCGAGCCACTACTACACCGACTTCATCGACGGCTGCCGCCGGTTCGGCGGCAACCTGTGCCTGCTGTCGCTTAAGGACGGCAGCGTGCGGGACCTGGTGCCCGAGCTGTCGCACGGCATCTTCGGGCGCTGCGACCTGTCGTACGACGCCCAGCGGGTCGTGTTCGGCTGGAAGGAGAAGATCGGCGTGGGCTTCCGCATCTGGGAGGTGGGGATCGACGGCTCGGGGCTGCGCCAGCTCACCTGCCCGCCCCCGGACGAGGACGCTCGGATCGCCAAGTACCGGCTCGACTGGTGGAAAACCTACTGGCACCACACCGACGACATGCACCCCTGCTACCTCCCCGACGGCGGCATTTGCTTCGCCTCGACCCGGTGTCAGTACGGCATCCTCTGCGACGGGCCGGACAAGCTCACCTCCAGCGTGCTGTACCGCATGAACGGCGACGGCTCGGGCATCGAGAAGCTGTCGAACAACTCCGTCAGCGAATCGGCCCCCAGCGTGATGAGCGACGGCCGCATCCTCTACACCCGCTGGGAGTACGTCGACAAGGGCACGGTCACCAACAAGGGTCTGTGGGCCGTGCGCCCCGACGGCACCGGCACCGAGGAGATCTGCGGCATGAACGTCGCCTTCCCGTCGGTGTTCAACGTGGGCCGGGCCGTGCCGGGCAGCAACCACTTGTTCGTGGCCATCGGGGCGCCGCACATGCCGCTCGGCGTGGGCACCGTGCTTAGGATCGACGCCCGGCTCGACCGCCGCACGGGCCAGGGCGTTAGCTACTTCACCCCCGAGGTCGATGCTCGCCACCAGTGGGGCTGGGACAACGTCCCCGGCGGGGCCACGCGCCCGATCCCGCCCGAAGAGCAGGCCGGGCGCGACGGGCGCGGCAACACCCGGCGCGGCCCGCTCTACATGGATCCGTACCCGCTTTCCGAAACCCACCTCCTCGTTTCTTTCAACCCGCGGGAAGAATGGAACGTGGAAAACGCCTACGGCCTGTACCTGATCGACGAGCGGGGCAACAAGTGCCTATCCGAAAAGGGGTCAGACCCCCTCGATTCAAGGGGTCTGACCCCTTTTCGGATAGGCTCTAAATCGCTGCTGCACAAGGAGGACGAGTTCTCCTGCTGGATGCCGATCCCCGTGCGCCCGCGCGAGAAGCCGGCTGTGCCCCGGGCCACGATCGACCCGGAGCTGGCCCGGCAGGGGCTTGCCCGACTGGTGGTGACCGACGTCTACCGCGGGCTGGACGGCGTAAAGCCCGGCACGATCCGGTACCTTCGCATCAACGAGCACGTCCCGCGCCCCTGGGCCGCGCGCCGCTGCTGGGAGGGGGACGAGTACGACCAGCAGCACTCGACCATCTCGCGCAACGCCCACCTGGGCCTGAAGATCCAGCACGGCGTCGTGCCGGTCGAAGCGGACGGCTCGGCCCATTTCCTGGTCCAGGCCGACCGGAACATCTTCCTGCAGGCGCTCGACGCCGATTACACCGAGGTGCAGCGCGAACGGACGTTTGTGAACTACCGGCCGGGCGAGGTCCGCTCCTGCGTCGGCTGCCACGAGCGGCCGCGTGAGGGCAACCGCGTGGCAACGTGCGCCCTGCCGCTCGCCGCGGCCCGCCCCCCCAGCCTGCCCGGCCCGCAGCCCGGCGAAACCACGGGTGCCCGGCCCCTCTCCTACGAGGTCGACGTGCAGCCGGTCTGGGACCGGCACTGTGTGTCCTGCCACGGCCCCGAGAAGATGGAAGCCCGGCTCGATCTCTCCGGCCAGCGCACCCAGCTCTTCAACCGCTCCTACGAAAACATCATGTCCCGCGGGCTCGTCGCCATCATCGGCGAGAACCACCCCAAGGCCGGCAACGCCCACTACCTGCCCCCCTACAGCCTGGGCACCCACGCCAGCCGGCTCCGGGCGTACCTCGGCAAGGACCACTACGACGTGGCCCTATCGCCCGCGGAACGGATCCACGTAACCACCTGGATCGATTCGAACGCCCAATACTACGGCTCCTACTACGGGCGCAAGAACCTCCAATACGCCGACCACCCGAACTTCCGGCCGGTGCTCACCTTCGAGCAGTCGCAGGCCAACGTGCCGCCGTGGGCGGAGGAGTTGCGGTAGGGATTAACTCGACCGCGTGCCGCACCGGCTAAGCGTAGATCAACCTGCCGCGCGGCTCGGGAATGGGCCGCCCCAGCTCGCGGGCGGTTTCGACCCACTCGCGAATCACGACCTCGACGTTCTGCAGCGCCTCCTGGTACGTCGACCCGTCGGCCGCGCAGCCGGCCAGCTCCGGCACCTCCGCGATGAACGCTTGATCGTGCTTGCTCCAATACAGAATGATCTCGTACTGAATACTATCCGCCATGGTCGTCCTCCGAAGTCGCGGTGTCCGGATGGCTTTCGTCGGGCGACCCCGCGGCGGGCCCCTCCGGCTCGCCGGCCAGCCCGTAGGAGACGATCACCCCACGGACCTGTTTCACCTGATACGGCTTGGCCTGGTTGCCGCGAGGTTGCAGGTTGAGGATTTCCTCGACGCCCGTGCGAGTGAAAATGTGGTGGCTGCCTCGGATGCGTTCGTCAAAGCCCAGATGGCGCAACAGTGCACGGAGGTCGTCGAAGCCGACGTTTGTATCGGCAGTGCCGCGGAGCACTCGGTCCAGCGTCTTGGCCACTCTGCTCAAAGCTCGGCCTCTCCGTGGTTTCCAGTACGCTCGCACGCAAAGCACTTAGGATACCTCGCAGGACCGCTCCGCGTCAACTCCTCTGCCGACGGCGACGAGCCCGCCGGCCGACTCGGCGGAGGTCGCACCCGGGCGGGGCAGGTTTGCGATCCGTGGGGCCCCGTGATAGATTGATGGAGCGGTCTTGCGACCCGCCCACGACCACCGGTATTGAGAAAGGGACCCCATGCGACGCGACCTCGTGCTATCAGCAGTTCTTTTCTTGGTCACGGCCATTTGCCGGGCGGACGCGGCGCCCACGATCGTCGAGACCCCGGACGGTCGGCCGCCGGAGGGGGCGGTGGTGTTGTTTGACGGGAAGGGGACGAACCTGTTCCTGAGCAAGTACGGCGAGGCGTGCGACTGGCCGGTGGTCGAGGGGGCGCTGGTGTCGACGAGCGGGGAGGTCCGGGCGCGGCACATCGTCTCGAAGCTCCACTTCCGCGACGCCCAGATCCACGTCGAGTTCATGCTGCCCGAGGCCGAAGGGGGGCGGCGCTACTCGGGCAACAGCGGCGTGTACCTCCACGGGCATTACGAGCTGCAGGTGTTCAACTCGTTCGGCAAGGAGCGGGTTTCCAAAGGCGACTGCGGGGCGATCTACGGCATCGCGCCGCCGCTTACCGGCGCCTGCCGCAAGCCGGGCGAGTGGCAGACCTACGACATCCTCTACCTCGCGCCGCGGCGCAACGCGGCGGGGAAGATCGTCGAGCCGGGCTCGATCACGGCGAAGCTCAACGGCCAGCTCGTCCAGGACGACACCCGGTTCGAGGAGCCCACGTCCACGTACCACCCGCTGCGCTACAAGACCACGCCCTACACCGACCGGATCAAAAAGAAGCTGCTTGCGACCGGCACCGGGCCGGTGTTTTTGCAGGACCACGACAACCCGGTGCGGTTCCGCAACGTCTGGGTGCTGGCGCTGGACGACAAGGCGGGGATGTTCGAGCCGCCGCCGGCCGAGGGAGCGAAGCCGTAGGACGGACCCCCGGTCCGTCGGCGTGACAAATCGAACGTCGGCTGGCTTGACGGATTCGCGGTTCGTTGGTTTGGCGAATCACAGATCCACTGGCTTGACGGTTTGGCGGTCCGTTGGGTTGACGGACCGGAGTTCCGTCCTACACAGCAAGCACGTAACCGAAAGGCGAAGTCATGGCCCGACGAGCGCGAGTGGATGATGTTGTGTGTACGCTGGTTCTTTCGATCACGGTGGTCCCGCTGTTCGCGGGGGTGCTCTGTGCCGCCGAGGTGCCGGAGGGGGACGCCGAGCGGGGTTTGGCCCGGCAGATTCTGAAAACGGCGGGCGTCGAGGGCGGGCTGGTGGTCCACGTCGGCTGCGGCGACGGGCGGCTGACCGCGGCGCTGCACGCGGGCGACCGCTACCTGGTCCACGGCCTGGACACCGACGCCGACGCCGTGGCCCGGGCCCGAGATCACGTCCGTCGCTGCGGCCTCTACGGCGCAGTGAGCGTCGACACGTTCGACGGCACCCGGCTGCCCTACGCCGACGACTTGGTGAACCTCCTGGTCATGGAAGGGCCGAGCCGGGTTGCCGAGCGGGAAATTCGGCGGGTGCTGGCGCCCCGCGGCGTGGCCTTGGTTTCAGGGGACAGGAGTCAGGGGGCAGGGGGCAGGGGGGAGCAGGTCGAGGTCGGCGGCCGCACGTGGCTGAAGATCGTCGAGCCGTGGCCCGAGGGCATCGACGAGTGGACGCACTCGCTCCACTCGCCCGGCGGCAATCCCGTGGCCGAAGACCGGGTGGTCGGCCCGCCGCGGCGTTTGCGCTGGACGGCCGGGCCGCTCTGGGCCCGCAGTCACGGCTGGACGCCCAGCGTCAGCGCGATGGTCTCGGCCGGCGGACGTCTCTTTTCCATCTGCGACGAGACGCTGAGCTGCGTGGACGGCACGGTGCCGGGCAAGTGGGCCCTGATCGCGCGCGACGCCTTCAGCGGCGTGCTCTTGTGGAAACACCCCATCCCCGAGTGGGGCTCGGCCGCGCTGAGCGGCACGCCCGACACGGGCGGGGGCGGCGTGGTGGGGCGATTCACCATGCCGCCGAACGTGAGCAAGCGCCTGGTGGCCGTGGGCGACACCGTGTTCGTGACGCTCGGCCCCGCTGCGCCGATCACGGCGTTGGACGCGGCAACCGGCCGCGTGAAACGGGTCTACGCTGGCACGGCCCGGGCCGACGAAGTGCTCTGCACCGGCGAGCGTCTGATCGTGTCGATCAACCCGCCGGCGGAGCAGCGCCCCGTCCCGGTCCCCAGAGACGCGACGCCCCCGCCCGCGCCGGGCAAGGAGGTATGTGCCGTGAACGTGGCCACCGGCGAGGTGCTTTGGAAGCGAGGGCCGTTTGCGGCCATCCGCGCCTGCACGTCGCAGGACCCCTTCGGCCGGCTCGAATTGGCCGCCGGCGACGGCAAGGTCTTTGTGCTCACGGCCGGGACCATCGTGTGTATGGACGAGGCGTCGGGCAAGACGCTTTGGCAGCTCGACCGGCCCGCGCTGCCGGAGGAGGCCGTGCGGCGGATCGGCTTTGCGGGCATGTACGAGTACCTGCTCTCGGTGATGGTCTACCACGACGGGGTGGTCCTCTTGGCCCAGCCCGAGCCGAACACCCACCACACCTACCACACGATGCCGGGCACGCTCTACGCCTTCGACGCGGCGGACGGCCGGGCGATGTGGGAGCACGCCTACGGCGGCTGGGGCCATTGCACCCCGCCCGACGTGTTCGTGGCCGGCGACGTGGTGTGGACCCACGTGAACGCCGAGACCGAGTTCGGCTCCGTGTGGGGCAACGGTTACCGGGCCAAGGATTCGAGCAAGGTCGACTACCGCATCCAGGCCTTGGACCTGCGAACCGGTCGGACGCGCGAGGAGCTTTCGACCAGGGACATCTTCAACGTGGGGCACCACCACCGCTGCTACCGCAACCGGATGGCCGAGCGGTTCCTCTTGTCCTGCCGCCGCGGCGTGGAGTTCGTGAACCTCAGCACCGGCGAGAACTACCAGGACCACTGGGTGCGCAGCGGCTGCCTGCTGGGCTACCTGCCCTGCAACGGGCTCCTCTATGTCACCCCGCACCCCTGCGAGTGCTACATCAACGCCAAGCTCGTCGGCTTCAATGCATTGGCCGCGGCGGAGGAGGGACCAGAAAAGGGGGGCCAGGGACACGAGCGGGCTGAAGATCGCGCCGCCGGGCGCCTCGAGCGAGGATCGGCCTACCCGCACTCGTCTAATCCCCAATCCCTAATCCCTAATCCCTCCGACTGGCCCACCTACCGCCACGACCCCCGGCGCACCGGCGCCACGGAGTCGAACCCCGGCACGGAGCTGGCGACGGCATGGCGGGCCGAGGTCGGCGCGAAGCCGAGCGCCCCGGTGGTGGCGGGCGGGATGGTGCTCGTCGCGGGGGTGGACGACCACACGGTCCACGCGCTGCGGACCGAGGACGGCCGGCCCATCTGGACGCACACGGCCAGCGCCCGGGTCGATTCGCCGCCGACGCTGCTGGGCGGCCTGGCGATCTTCGGCTCGCGCGACGGGCGGGTCACCTGCCTGCGGGCCTCGGACGGGGCGCTCGTGTGGCGGTTTGACGCGGCACCCGAGCGCCGGCTGGTGACGGCGTTCGGCCGGTTGGAGTCGGCCTGGCCCGTGCCGGGCAGCGTCTTGATCCACGACGGCAAGTGCTGGTTCGCGGCCGGGCGGTCGTCGCATCTCGATGGCGGCATCCACGTTTACGCACTTGACCCGGCCACAGGCAAGGTGCTCCAGCAGGAGACGATCTACAGCCTGGACCCCGAGACGGGCCGGGCGGCCCCGATCACCAACGCCCACGCGATGCCCGGCCTCTTGGGCGATATCCCCGCCACCGACGGCGCCGGCGTGTTCATCCGGCAGATGGAGGTCGCCTCGACCGAGGGGCGGCGCGGCCCGCACCTGTTCACCACCGGCGGCTACCTCGACCCGAGCTGGTTCAATCGCACCTTTTGGCACGCCGGCCGGGCCCAGACCTCGGGCCTGATGGTCCTGGGCAACGACGCGGCCTACGGTATGGAGCTCTACCCGTCGCGCAGCCGCGAGACGGTCTTCAAGCCTGGGGCAAACGCCTATCGGCTGATGTGCATTGCGCTGAAGCCCCCGGCCGGCGGTGCGGGCAAGCCGCCCGCGGGCAAACGCCGGCGTCCGGGAGGCGGCACCCTCTGGGAGCAGCACCTGGCGATCCGGGTGACCGCCATGGTCCGGGCCGGCGAGACGATCTTCGCGGCCGGCTCGCCCGACGTCGTCGATCCGAAGGACCCCCACGGCGCGTGGGAGGGACGCAAGGGCGGCGTGCTGGCGGCCTTTGCCGCCGGCGACGGCGAGAAGCTCGCCGAGTGGAAGCTCCCGGCTCCGCCCGTCTGGGACGGCATGGCCGTGGCCGATTGCCGGTTGTGCGTCAGCACCGTCGACGGCTACGTTGTCTGCATGGACAAGCCCTCGAGACACCGCTGAGAGCCGATCCGAAAAGTGTTTGTAGTGACCCGATTCATCGGGTCTTCTCGCCGAGAGACGACGTTTGGCTCGCCCGGGACCGCATAAATGCGGTCACTACGAACCGTTCGGATACACGCTAGGAAAGGGGTGGGCCTGCGATGCCGTACCCGGGCTACAACGAAGGCGAGCCGCCCGGCTGCTTCGCGATGGCCGTGGGCGCGGTCGTGGTCTTGATCCTGCTGATCGTTCTGAGGTCGTGCCTGTTTTCCGGGTGATGTGCACGGGGACGGACCGCGTGTTCGGCGCGTACCGATCAACGGAGCTTCTTCACGGCGATGTCCCGTTTGGTGTCGTCCGGCGTGCTGAAGACGTGGTGCCGCGTATCGTTGATGTAGTAGAGCTTCTCGTTGCCCCCGACGACCGTGTAGACACGGGCCGAGAGCGAGTAGAACATCGGGTTCGGTTGGACCTTCTCCGGGTCGTAGGGAACCGCGAAGGTCACCGGCAGCTCGAAGGGCGGCTTCAGCTCGACCGTGCCCACCAGCGGTGCCGGGCCGTCGGCCAGGGCGGTGTCGCGGATCGAGACCTCGATCCGACTGATCTTGCCGACGACCGGCTCCTCGCTGAAGACGATCTTCCCGGTGACGGCCGGCCCCGTTTCCCCGGCGGCCTCGGTCGCCTCGATCGTCACGGTAAACGTCTTCTCGGGCTTTACGCCCTTTTCCCAGGGCCGGCGATAGGCCAACGCGGTCGTCGCCTTGCCGGCCCTGACGACCTGGTAGGTGAACGTCGCGACGCCACCTTGGCCCACCATCGGCCGAATCTCCGCGGACCGTTGGGCGGCCGTTTCGTACTTGTTCGATTTAAGCGTCAGCGGGCCATCTTCCGGCAGCGGCCCCGCTTCCCACGAATATCCCGTCGTGGGGTTCGCATCCAGTTCGATAATCACCAGGTCGCCCACGCCGGCGGGCATCGTTTTGCCGCTGTCGGCGCTGCTCAGGTTGATCGCTCGGCCGCCGGACGGCTTGGCGGGCCCGGGCTTCGCGGGCGGTGGGGCCGGACGGTCCAAAGAGCGGACGTAGTCCTGGTCCGCCTTGCTCAGCTTGTCCAGCGGCACGCTCAGCGTTTTGCCGTTTTCCTTCTTCAGCCGGACCGTTCCGTCCTTCACGTCGACGAACTCGGCCCGGACCGAATACTGGCCCGTCGAGTCGGTCCACTTCCTTGGCGGGATTTCCGGGACAGGCGGGGCGACCGGCTCCGGGGCGACGGCGACCGGGCCCGGCTCGCCGCCGAACGCTCGGAACTGCGGCTCGGTCGGCTCGTCTCCTTCCTTAGCGGGGGGATCTGCCCCCAGGGCGACCACAACACCTGAGGACAGCAGCACAACGGCGAACAGCGAGCACGACGTTCGCATCGGCAGAACTCCTGGCTGAAGAGCGGTTTGGGAGAAGAACACCCGTCGCGGAACTGTATTCGACGCAATGTGTCATGGAAAGTTCCCCGGGGGCGAGTTTCGTCTCCGCGCCGTGTCGCGTCTTTCCCGCCCGGCGTCGGTTCGCGATAATGGGGACCGTGAACGAAAAAAGGGACCTGGTTTGTTTTGCCGGAACGGCCCGAAGGGTGCTTCGCACAAAACAAACCAGGTCCCTTTTTCGTTGTCGACACTCGAATGCGGGAGGTGGGATCGTGGCACGAGCACCTCGAACCGGCGGTCTTGGACGTGTGGCTTGGCTATCTGCGATGGCAGCGTTTCTGTCGGGCGCGATGCTCGGCCCCGCCGCCGTCTGCGGCCGGGAGGCCGAATCCGATCTGGCACGGCAGATCCTGGAGGCCACGGGCGTGCGCGGCGGGCTGGTCGTCCACCTCGGCTGCGCCGACGGCAAGCTGACGGCGGCGCTTCGGGCGAACGACCGCTTCCTGGTCCACGGCCTGGACACCGACCCGGCCGAGGTTGCCGCTGCCCGGGAGTACCTCCGCTCCCAGGGCGTTTACGGCAACGTATCGGTGGGCCGGTGGTCCGGGCGCCGCCTGCCCTACGCCGAGAACCTCGTGAACCTCTTGGTGGCCGAAGACCAGGACCTCGGCGACTTGGCGGCGGGGGAAATCGAGCGGGTGCTGGCGCCGCGAGGGATCGCGTACGTCAAGCGGGACGGGAAACGGGGTAAAACCGTCAAGCCGTGGCCCGAGGCAATCGACGAGTGGACCCATTGGCTGCACGGGCCGGACGGCAACGCGGTCGCCCGCGACGAGCTGGCCGGGCCGCCGCGAGGGTTGCAGTGGATCGCCGGGCCGCTCTGGTCGCGCCATCACAACACGGTACCGAGCGTGACGGCGTGGGTCTCTGCCGGTGGCCGGGCCTTCTGCATCGTCGACGAGGCCCCGCCCGGCATCGTCGGCGAGGCGCCCGACAAATGGGCGCTGGTGGCCCGCGACGCCTTCAACGGGCTGTTGCTGTGGCGAATCCCCTTGCCCGACTGGGGGTGGAGGGCATGGTCGGCCGACTGGCACTGCCGCTTCACCGTGCCCACGCACGTGCCCCGGCGCCTGGTGGCGTCGGGCGACCGGCTCTACGCCACGCTGGGGTTCAACGCCCCCCTAAGCGAGATCGACGCGGCCACGGGCGAGGTGCTCCGCGAGTTCGACGGCACCCGGTTCACCGACGAGATTCTTCACGAGAACGGGTTGCTGATCCTCTCGATCAACCGCGGCGCCCAGCGGCCGGGCGACTCGGCCGAAGCGCGCAGGGGGGAATCCCTTGACGCCGGCGCGGCCGTGGTGGGCAAATCGGTGGCCGCCCTGGACATCGAGACCGGCCGCGTGCTCTGGAAGACCGGCGACTACGTGGGGCTCCGCTCGAAGACCGGCTCGATGGATCGCATCAGCCACCTCTCGCTGGCGGCGGGCGAGAGCCGCGTCTTCTTCGTGGACCGGGACCGGCTCGTTGCCCTCGACCTGAAGACGGGCGACGAGGCATGGCGCGTGCCGCGCCCCGAGGTGCCCGAGCACAAGATGCGCTACAATATCCGCATCACCGACATGTGCTCGCTGGTGTACCACGACGGTCTGGTCTTGTTCGCCCAGCTCGACCCCGACCGGCGGATCGACTGGCGCCAGATCCGCGGCAAGCTGCACGCCTTCTCGGCCGCCACCGGCGAGGAGCTGTGGAGCCGCCCGTGCGCCTCGTGGGGTTGGGGACACCCGGTCGACGTGTTCGTGGTCGGCGGTTTGGTGTGGGTCCACGACTTCAAGACGCCGAACGTGCTGGGGCTCGACCCGGCCACCGGCGAGGTGAAGCGAAAGACCTCGAACTTCCAGGCGTTCGACAACGGCCACCACCACCGCTGCTACCGGAACAAGGCCACCGAGCGGTGGCTGATGACCAGTTACCGCGGGCTGGAGTTCATTCCGTGGGCAGGGGACGAAACGCCGCTGAACCACTGGGTGCGCGGGACCTGCCGGCTGGGGGCGTTCCCCTGCAACGGCCTGGTCTACGCCACGCCCCACCCCTGCAACTGCTACATCACCGCGAAGCTCAACGGATTCGTCGCGCTGGCGCCGGAGTCCGGCAACCGGGGCGGCGAGCCGAGTGGTGAGCGTCTCGAGCGCGGCCCGGCGTTTGGTCAGCCGGACCTTCATCCTTCATCAATCAGCATTCATCCTTCCGACGACTGGCCCACCTACCGCCACGATCCCCAGCGGAGCGGCACGACGCAGGCGGCCCTCGGCGCCGACCTCGAGCCGCTCTGGGAGACCGACCTGGGTGCCCCGCCGACCGCCTGCACGGCGGCCGGCGGCAAGGTCTTCACGGCGTCGCTCGCGGCGCACGAGGTTTGCGCCCTAAGCGCAGACGACGGCCGGCCGCTGTGGCGCTTCGTGGCGGGCGGACCGGTCGATACGCCGCCGAGTATCGCCCGGGGCCGGGCCGTCTTCGGCTGCCGCGACGGGTACGTCTACTGTCTGCGGGCCGCCGACGGCCAGCTCGCCTGGCGGTTCCGCGCCGCCCCGCGCGATCGCCTCGTGGGCGCCTTCGGGCGCCTGGAGTCGGCCTGGCCGGTGTACGGGAGCGTGCTGGTGCAAAACAACCGGGTCTACTTGACGGCCGGGCGCAGTTCATTTCTCGACGGCGGCATCTTCGCCTACTGCATCGACCTCGAATCGGGCAAGGTCCTTGGGGAGCAGACGATCGACACCTCGCACACGATGCCCGTCGACACCGGACGCGACCAGTCGAAATACTACGGCGCCCTGGCCGACGTGCTGGTCGGCGGCGGCGGGGCCGTGCTGATGCGCGGCCTGCCGCTCTTCGGCGAACGCGACCCCACGAGCGGGGCCGCGCCACGCGGGCTGCGATCCTCGGCGGGCATGCTCGACGACTCCTGGTTCAACCGGGCCCACTGGTTCGTCGACGGCAGGCCGCGGGGCGAGCTGTTGATCTGCAACGAGCAAACCGTCTACGGCGTTCGGGCCTACGCCACCATGGACGCCAACGGGGGCTTCTTCCGGCCCGGCGGCGGCTATCAGATCTTTGCCCTGGATCGCGAGCAGCCCTCGCAACCGGGTCCCTCCGGCAGCGCACCCCCAACAAAGAAGAAGGGCGGCCCCCCGCTGAAGTGGTCGGTGCGGGTGCCGGTGCGCGTGACCGGCATGGTATTGGCCGGCCACACGTTGTTCGCCGTGGGCACGCCCGACTTGTTCGAGCCCGACGATCCCTGGGCGGCCTACGAGGGGCGGCGCGGGGGCGTGCTCCTGGCCCTTTCGGCCGCCGACGGGAGCCAACTCGCCGAACGCCGACTCGGTTCGGCGCCCGTGTTCGACGGCATGGCTGCGGCCGGCGGGCGGCTCTTCATCCCCACCGGCGACGGCCACGTGACGTGCCTTGCCCCGAGTAAGGCACATTGAAGAGGTATGGGTCTCGGGCGGCTCTGTCCGTCGTGGTCGGTCTGGCGGTGGGACTCGCTGCGCTCGGCCCACCCTGCCGCCCCACCAAGATTCTTGAATCTCCGTGTCCGGTGTGGTATAAGCCGGCTTGGGGCGGCGGCCGCTTTCAACGTGCGGGTGGACTTCGCGGAGGGACGAGCCATGCGAAACCCACGAACGAGCCGGCGGTGGTTTATCGGGCAGGTGGCGGCGGGGACGGCGGGGGTGCTGTGGGCCGGGCCGCGCGTGCTCGGCGGGGAAGAGAGGGCGGGAGTGGCCATCGACGAGCCCTTCGACGGGGCGGTGCTCAACCGGCGGCACGGAGAGGTCGTGCCCGAGGGGTTGAAGATCCCGGTCAGCGGCACCGCGCCGGCGGGAAAGGCGGTCCGGGTGAACGGCACGCCCGCCCGGCGCGACGGCGAGCAGTTTACGGCCGAGGTGGTCCTCCGCGCGCCGGAGACCGAGATCGTCGCCGCGCTCGACGGCGCCGGGGACGAAACGGCGGCGCGTTTCCGGGTCGTGTGGGACCGCAACTCGAAGCCCCGCTACCGCGTGGCCATCGACGATAACAGCTTCTTCCTGCGCGACATCTTTCAGGAGGGGTACCGGTCGCTCTTCGACTGCTGGTACCTGGCGATGCTCCGCGACCTGAACCGCAAGTACGGGGCGAAGTTCGTCCTGAACATCTACTACACCACGGGCGAGGATTTCAATCTCACGCATTTTCCCGACCGCTACCGTGGCGAGTGGGCCGACGCGGCCGAGTGGCTGAAGCTGGCGTTCCACGCCCATGCGAACGACCCGGCCCGGCCCTATCAGGACGCGCCCGCCGAAACGGTGCTGGCCGACTTCGACAAGGTGGCGGAACAAATCCATCGCTTCGCCGGCGAAGAGACCTACTCGCCCACCACGGTGATCCACTGGGGCATGGTCCGGCACGAGGCGTTTCCGGGCCTGTACGAGCGGGGAGTGCGGGCCTTAAGCGGCTACTTCCGGCAGAACGCCGAGGGGGCCTGGGACATCAACTACCGCTGGGACGCCCGGCACAGCGAGTACCTCTCGCGCCACGACGCCTGGAAGGATTTTCAAAGCGGCATCGTCTTCTCGAAGATCGACATCGTGATCAACTCGACGCCGCTTGAGCGGATCGTGCCCACGCTGGCCCCGCTCACCAAGGACCCCAACACGGCCGAGATCATGGACCTCTTGACGCACGAGCAGTACTTCTGGCCGTTTTACCGCAACCACCTGCCCGACCACCCGAAACGCATGGACGCCGCCGTGCGCTGGTGTACCGAGCAGGGCTACGAGCCGGTGTTCTTGCACGAAGGGCTGCTGGGTGTCGAGGGGTGACTCGCTGTGGGGGCGGCACTCCGTGACGCCCCATGGTCCGCCGCGGAGCGTCGGACCTACGAATTGTTTGACATCCGCCACCCCGCTCGCTATACCAATGCTCGCCCGATGGCGGGACGTTCCCGCCCTGGTTTTCCCCCGTTCCCGGAGAATTCATCATGCGCGCTCGATCGTTCCTCATCACCGCCTGTGTTGGTGCCGTCTTGTCGGTCGCGGTCCCTGCCGCGGCCGAGCCGCTCAAGCAGGTCAAGGTCGTGTGCGACCGGGCCCCGGATTGCTCGTCGCTCAACTCGATCGTCGACTCGGTCACGCGCGGCTGCAAGACCGACGACGAGCGGGCCGTGGCCATCTACAACTTCGTGCGCTACGTGAACTATCACTTTGCCTATCCCACCGAGCCGGGCGGGATCTCGGCCCTGAAGCTGTTGAACGTCTACGGCTGGAGCCTCTGCGGCGGGCAGCATGCCATGCTCTCGTCCCTGTGGGAAGCGGCCGGCTGGGAGTGGCGTTTCCGCGGCTGGCCCGGACACACCACGGTGGAGGCGTTTTACGGGGGGCGGTGGCACTACTTCGACACCTTCCTGAAGTTCTACACCTGGATGCCCGACCCCAACGCCCCCGGCGGGCGCACCGTGGCCGGGCAACTGGACATCAACGCCAACCCGATGCTGGTGACCGACGCCTTCGTCATGGACCCGGCCCGAAAGGTCTGCTACCACAAGGACAACCGCTTCGAGTACGTCGGGGACAAGGCCAACTGGACGGCACCCGCTTTCATGGTCTGCGGCGATACGCTCGACGGGGTCTTGAGCGGCTGCCGTGCCAGCAATCGCGCGGGCAGCCCGCGCGGCTGGGGCGGGATCAAGTTCGACGACCCGGAATACTCGACCGACGTGAACCTGGCCCCCGGCTACGCCCTGACCCTCGACTGGAACAAGATCGAGGGCGCCTGGTACCACGCCGGGCGCAAGGAGCATCCCCGCCACACCTGCGGCGACAAAGACTACCGCAACTGCCCGGCGACGGGGCCGATTCTCGAGCCGTACCACGAGCTCGGCCGGGCGCGGACCTACTCCAACGGCACGCTTGTATTCCGGCCCGATTTCGGCAGCGACGCCGTGCTCGGCGGTTTCGCCGCGACGGAGAACGTGGTCTACCGCGACGGGGGTCTTCAACCCCAGGACGCCGCGAAGGCGGGCGCGGTCGTGGTGGAGATGGCCTCGCCCTACGTGGCAGTCAAGGCCCGGGCCGAGATCGACTGCGACGCGGCCAAGGTCGAGCTCTCCGAGGACGGGACGAACTACAAGCCCGTCGACGCGGCTGACTTTAGCGTCGCCGTGCTTGGCAAGTACCGGTACTTCGTACGCGTCACGTTCCAGAAGCCGCTTCGGGGTCTGACGGTCGAGACGATCGTGCAGCACAACCAGGAGGCTCTGCCCTTCCTGGCCCCGGGCGACAACAAGATCACCGTGACCGCGGCCAACCCCGAGGCGCTCGGCAAGAACCGGCTGGTGGTCACCTACGCGTACTGCCGCGGCGCCCGCGACCGCACGCCCGAGGAAGTCCTCGATCGCGACGCCGAGATTGCCCGGGCCCACTACGCGGCGTGGGACTCGACGGCGATCGTGGTGCAAAAGACGTTCACGCGCCTGCCGGCGGTGTTCGAGATCCCGGTGCCCACGCCCAAGGACAAGCAGCCGGTCTACCCGCGCATGGTGTTTTTGCGCCGCGAGGTGCTTGCGCCGGGCCAGGAGGCGCTGCCGGTGCCCGCGGCGCCGTCCGAGCCCAAGGTAGGTCCCGGCGAGGTGCTGGCCACGTTGCCGAACCCCTGGACCATCGGCGCCGCGCCGCCCCCGAAGAGGGACGACCGGCCGGTCGAGAAGGTCACGCTCGCCCCGACGAAGCTCAACTACGTGTCGAAACAGGGTGAAGTATTTTCACACCAGTTCATCAAATGGCTCAAGGACAACTCGGACGCCTGGGTGCTGCTCATGGACTTCGACACGGGCAAGCTGCCGGACCCAAAGAAGCTGGCCGGGGCGAAGCTGGTCGTCTATGTCGAAGAGGCCCACGACAAGGCCCCCATGCAGGCGGCCGCGGTGATGCTCGATGCCCCGTTCACGCCCGGCGAGGGGTACGACTTCTCGAAGCTGGGGCAGACCGCGGGCTTCACGATCGTAGCCCGAGGCAACGGCCCGGGGGCTCCATTCACCCCCCCGCGGCGGTGCGAGATCGACGTCAGCCGGGCGGTTCGGGCGTGGGCGCGGGGCGAGCCGAATCACGGCCTGGCCCTGCGGATCGTCCCCAACCGGGGGGTAGACGATGGCTGGACCGTGCGGTTCACGCCGCCGAAGGAAAAGCCCGTCGAGCTGGTGGTCGAGACCTACGCGGACTGAGGCCCCCGTTCCAGAGGGTCCCGTCGCAGAACGTCCGCATCGGGCCGCCCCTCCCCCCATTATGAGCTAGGCTTGTGATGGAATCCCTGTCTTGTGCAACACCGCGCGCTTGGCCGCCATGGAAGCCTTCACGTACATCGTGCTCTGGGTGCTCGGCAGCGTCTCAGCCGGGTTGGTGACCGGGTTCTTGCTCGGGCGGGGCCGCGGCAATGAGAAACAGACGCAGATCATCGAGCGCGAGCGCCGGGCGATGATGAAAATGCTCGTCGAGCTGCTCGGCTCGGCCCAGCATCTGAACGAGAGCGTCGAGTCGCACAACTCGGAGATCCGCGAAAACGCCCAGCAGGTGCAGGACCTGGAGGTCAACAGCGAAATGGAGGCGGTCAAGGAGGCCCTGCTGGGCAGGATGACCAGCCTGCTCAGCTCGAACCAGACGCTGCAGCAAGATCTCACCTGCACACGTTACCGCCTCGAAGAGCAGGCCCAGCAGATTGACCACGCCCGGCGCGAGGCCCGCACCGACGAGCTGACCCGGGTCCACAACCGCAAGGCGCTCAACGAGAAGCTGCACCTGCTGTTGGACGATCGCCGGCGCCTGGGCGAGCCGTTCGTGCTGGTGCTGGTCGACGTCGACAAGTTCAAGCGGATCAACGACGCCCACGGCCATCTGACGGGCGACCGCGTGCTCAAGACGTTGGGCGACTGGCTCAAGCAGTGGCTCCGGGAAGGGGATTTCGTGGGCCGCTACGGCGGCGACGAGTTCGCCGTGCTCCTGCCGCGGACCGAGCTTCGCACCGGGGCCGAGGTGGCCGAGCGTCTCCGCTCCCTGGTGGCCGACCACGCCCACGAGATCGAAACCCGCCACGAGGAGGTCACCGTCTCGCTGAGCCTCGGCGTGGTCGAGGCACGCACGGACGAGGACGCCGAGGGCATCCTGGCCCGGGCCGACGAGGCACTCTATCGGGCCAAGCAGGCCGGCCGGAACTGCGTGCGATGTGAAGAGCGGGAAGCGACCGACGAGCCGGAAGCCGAAACGCCCGACGCCGGGCCCGATGCCGAAGCGGCCGAAGAGGTCGTGGCCGCGTGCATCTAAATGAAAAAAGGGGACGCAGCTCTTTTTCGGGGGTCTGGGCAAGGTCGTAATTTGCCTAAACCCCCGAAAAAGAGCTGCGTCCCCTTTTTCTTCTGCCTTGATCCGCCGGGCGGGCATACCTATAATCCCCGCTCGCCGGAACTGCCGGCCCGCTCTTCGCCTTACGAGACTCCTCTCGGGGACCGCCAGGGACAGGCGGTCCGGTGAGCAAGGACGCGCCGCTGCCTGACACACCCCCGCCCCAGAGCCCGACTACTCGCACGTCCCCGGTGCGCCGGCCGGAGGTCTGCGCACGCGGAGCGCGCGTCGCCCGGGCGATCGCAGCGTGGATCGTCGCGGCGATCTGTTGGAGCCTCGCCGCTGGCCCGGCCCGCGCCGACGTGGAATTACCCGAAATGGACCCGGCCGCGCCTGTGGTCATCACGGCCCAGGCGGCCAACCACTGGCAGCAGGGGGAGTACGAGGTCTGGCTGCTGCGGGGCCGGTGCCGGATTCAGCAGGGAGCGGCCGTTGCCCAAAGCGACGAGGCCGTGCTCTGGATCGACTCGGCATCGCCGCTGACGCGCGAGCGAAACAAGGTAATCGCTTACCTCGAAGGAAACGTGGTCATAAGCTGGGGCGAGGCCCGAGACAGCGGGCAACCCGGATCGCGTCCCGAGCAACGTTCCACGCGCCTGACCGACCGGAACTGGTTCGGGCGTTTCGAGACGGCGGCCGAGATTCGTGTCCACGCCGCGCGCGTGGCGGGGCGCCCGGCCGTCGAGCCGGCGGTGTACCGCCGGGCGTGGCAGCGCCGGCAGCCGCCGCCGTCGCCCGGGGCGATCCGCCGCACGCAATTCGTCCGCCCGCTCGACGAAGCGGAAGACCCCCGTGACCTCGACACCGGCCCCGCCCCCGGTTCCGACACACGGCGGATCCTCGTCGTACCGCGGAGCAACGTGGCGGCCCAGGTCCACTGGTTCCGCGATCCGAAGAGCGACGACTGGATCGGGCTGATCAACTCGGGGGTGAACCTGATCGTCTACGGGGTGCGCGACCTCGGGGTGATCGACGTGGTGGCCGACCGGCTGGTGATCTGGACCCGGGGGTTCGAGGAGCCCGACCTCTCGGGCGAGAAGATCCAGGCCCAAGACATCCCCCTGGAAATCTACATGGAGGGGAACATCGTCTTCCGCCAGGGCGAGCGGGTGATCTACGCCGAGCGGATGTACTACGACGTGGCCAACCAGGTAGGCACGGTGCTCAAGGCCGAGGTGCTCACGCCCGTGCCCGAGTACGAAGGGCTTCTGCGCTTAAAGGCCGAGATCCTCCGCCAGACGGGCGAGGGCCGCTTCTTCGCCCGCGAGGGCTGGATCACCTCCAGCCGCCTGGGCGAGCCGGGCTATCGCATCCAGGCCGGCGAGATGCAGTTCGAGGACATCCAGCGCCCGGCGCTGGACCCGGCGACCGGCCAGCCGCTCTTGGACCCGGTCACGGGCCAGCCGGTCCTCGAGCATGAGCGGGCGGCCGTCTCGCGCAACAACTTCCTGTACTTGGGGCGCGTGCCGATCTTCTACTGGCCCACGCTGGCCACCGACCTGACCGACCCGACGTTCTACATCCGGCGCGTGCGCATCAAGAACGACTCGGTCTACGGCATGCAGCTTCTGACCAACTGGAGCGGCTATGAGCTGCTGGGCATCCGCAACCGGCCCCAGGGGACCGACTGGGACATCAGTCTCGACTGGCTGGGCAAGCGCGGCCTGGGCCACGGCACCACGCTGAAGTACGACGACAGCAGCTTCCCGCCCTGGTCGCGCTCTGCGTCGGGCCTGATCGACTTCTGGGCGGTCAACGACCACGGCGCGGACAACCTGGGCGAAGGACGCCGCGGCCTGGTGCCCGAGAAGGAGTATCGCCACAAGCTCTTCTGGCAGCACCGCCAGGACGTGCTCGACGACTACCAGCTCACGGCCGAGTTCGGCTGGCTTTCCGACCGCAACTTCCTCGAGGAGTACTTCAAGCGAGAGTGGGACGAGCTGAAGGACATGACCACCGGGGTCGAGCTGGGGCGCACGGACGACAACATGTCCTTAAGCGTCCGGGCCGACGCCCGCATCAACTCGTTCTTCACACAGACCGAGTGGCTTCCACGGGCCGACCACTTCTGGCTGGGGCAGCCGCTCCTGGGCCGTGCGCTCACGTGGTACGAACACACGAGCATCGGCTACGCCCGCCTGCGCCCCGCGCGCCCGCCCGAGAACCCGGCTGACGCCCCATTTGACCTCCTCCCCTGGGAACTCCCCTCCGACGGCGAGCGCCTAATCACCCGGCACGAGATCGACTACCCCGTGCAGCTCGGGCCCGTGAAGTTGGTCCCCTTCGCCCTGGGCGAGCTGGCCCACTGGGGCGAAGACCTTATGGGCGACGACCTGCAGCGGGCCTATTGGCAGGCAGGCATCCGGGCGAGCCTGCCCGTGTGGCGAGTGGATCCCACGGTCGAGAACCAGCTCCTAAACGTCCACGGGCTGGCGCACAAGGTGGTCTTCGACGCCGAGCTGGCCTTTGCCGACGCGAACCGCGATCTCGGCCTGCTGCCGCTCTACGAGCCGTTGGACGACGACTCGATCGAAGCGTTCCGCCGCCGGCTCGCGGTCAACACGCTGGCGAACCCGGCCGTGCCGCAGTTCGACTCGCGGAGCTATGCCCTGCGCACGGGCATGGGCGGCTGGGTCGCCGCCCCGAGCATGGAGATCGCCGACGACCTGACCACGCTGCGCCTGGGTATGCGCCACCGCTGGCAGACCAAGCGGGGGATGCCCGGCAGCCGCCGGATCATCGACTGGATCGTGCTCGACACCGACGTGACCTGGTTCCCCGACAATGCCCGCGACAACTTCGGCGAGCCGCTCGGCCTGGTCGATTACGACTTCCGCTGGCACATCGGCGACCGGCTCACGCTGGTTTCCGACGGGCTCTTGGACTTCTTTCCCGACGGGCAGCGGGTCGTCGACGTGGGCGGGTTCCTAAGCCGCCCGCCGCGGGGCGACCTCTACCTGGGCCTGCGCCTGATCGACGGACCGATCAGCCACCGCATCCTCACGGCCACCTACAGCTACCGCTTAAGCGACAAATGGCTCTCCTCGCTGGGCATGTCCGTGGACCTCGGCGGCGAAGGGAACATCGGCCAGCGGTTCATGCTCACCCGGATCGGCGAATCGCTGCTCGTTAGCGCCGGGATGACCGTCGACTCGGCGCGGGACAACGTGGGGGTGCTGTTCGCCGTCGAGCCCCGTTTCCTGCCCACCGGGCGCCTGGGCCGCGTCGGCGGGGCCCAGATTCCCCCGGCGGGCGCGTTTGGGTTAGAATAGAGCCATGCACACCAACAAACCCGCCGGCCAGCGGACCTGGAGCGAGAAGTTCGGCGACGCCTTCCACGGCGTCAAGGCGGGCGTGCGCGGACAGAGCAGCTTCTTCGTCCACTTCTTCGTGGCCGCCCTGGTCCTGGCCGCCGCCGCGGCCTTGGGCGTGAGCAGCCTGGCCGAATGGGGCGTGCTGCTCTTGTGCATCACGGTGGTCCTCTGCGCCGAGATGTTCAACAGCGCCATCGAGTCGCTGGCCCGCGCCATCACCGGCGACGTCGACCCCCACGTCGGCACCGCCCTGGACATCGGCAGCGCCGCGGTGCTCTTGGCCTCGATCGGCGCCGCCCTGGTCGGCTCGATCCTGCTGGCCAACCGGCTGGGGATTTTGATGGGGTGGTGGTGAGCGGGGCAGTAGGACGGATTGCCCAATCCGTCCGCCGTGGCTCGTGACACGTTCGCCACGGCGGATTCCTGACCGCGCACCACGTCAACCGGCCCACACGCTTCGTTTCAGGAATCCCATGGACCGGCCCGAAACGTCACTGGGCAGCCCTCGCCACGTTATCTCTCGGGCGATTCTCGGCCGGGGGCGGTGCGAGGGCGTTATTGAGCCGTTTCGTGACCCGATAGCGGACCGGACGATGACCGCCCGCGGGCACCCAAACCGTTGCCTCCCCACACGACTTGTTTGCTACAATTGCCGCCATCGGGAGGGACGTTATTGCGCAAGGGCGTGCCCCATTTGGCGTCTCGGGTTGCCCAACAAACAGTAGTTCGACCATATGGACGAACAACTCCGAGGTCACAATGCGGGATACCGGTCTCGTTCTTGTTGATGGCATGCCTGGCACCGGCAAGTCTACGGCTGCACAGTTCGTCTGTTCGACGCTGCGCGAGAGCGGTCTGCGGTGCCGCTGGCACCATGAAGAACGCGCCGCTCATCCGGTTCAGCTATTCTACAGTTCCGAGCAGCATGCGTCAGGTGTGAGTTACGCTGAAGAGGCAATCGCGCGATGGTCAAGCTACGCGGAGGAACTGGGTGAGCGGGATCAGGTCGATGTTCTGGATGCTGCGCTTCTCCAGAATCACGTGCGATCCATGCTGCTTTTCGATTGCGAGCGACACTCGATCTTCGATCTCGCTCGCCGGATCGAAGAGCGGATCAATCCGGTCATGCCCGTCTTCGTCTACATGAGGCCCACGGGAATCAGCGAGTTGTTCGAGAGAGTGTCTGAGGTGCGTGGTGGGCGCCTACTTGACCGTTGGATTGAAAGCCAGGAGCAATTTCCCTATGCCCGCAATAGCGAGTTGATGGGCTATGATGGTTTCCTGAGTTTCTGGCGGGAGTTCCGCACGATCTCGGATCAGGTTTTTGAGAATCTTGCCATCCCCAAGCTTCGACTGGATATTTCCGGCTCCGACTGGAACAGGCACTATGACCAAGTCCTTAGCTTTCTCAATGTCTTGGTGCCCGCGGGATACTCCGTAGAGGAGTCACTTGAACGCTTCGCCGGGACATACCGGGAGTCGGGTGATGAATGCGGAGAGGCATGCGTCCTGCATGTCATGCAGGAGTGCTTGTTGGCCATAAACGATCGGCCAACTCTGGATATTGACGGGGGGCCGATTGGCTGCTTTCGCGAGGTCCGTCTCGTCCCGTGTGCGCCAATGGTGTTCAATGTGGCCGGATGGCCGCACAAAGTTGAGTTTGATGAGGATGCTTCCCGCGCGATCGTAGGTATGAGAGTGATCGTATCCGAAGAGGGCTGGATCTCTCGTACTCGATCATACAATAGGCAACAATGAACCAAGAACCGTCGAACCAGTCGCTGCAGGGGACACGCTAACGCGCGCCCCTGAACTCAACGTTGGGCGAGCCGAACGTGGCGGTAGCGGCACGGGGCAGTCTGTGCGGTGCTGGGTCTCGGCGGGGGGATGACGGGGGGTGTGCGTTGTGGGGCCGGAACTTCGGCCGGCCCGGCGACGACCTGCGTTCCACGCGGTGCGAGGTCCGCGCCGAGGGGGCCGGCTACCAGTCTTCGGTCTCCGGCTCCAGCGACCCGGCTTTGATCATGTCCGCGGCCTTGCGGGCGAGCTGGCGGCCGAGCTGGAGTTGCTGGGGGGCAGCGCGTCGGGGCGGAGCTTCGAGAGGACGCGGCGGGCTTGGGCGCGTCGCCGCCGGTGCCGCGCCAGCAGCGCGGTGCGGGAATACCTCAGCCTGTAACAAAGACTCCCGACCCCTTTAACCCAGGCCGCTCAGCAGCACCTCGCCGAGCGGCGGCAGGTCGGCCGCGGTGCCGGTGCGCAGCGCAGCACGAAACTGGTCGATGGCGTCTTCGAGGCATTCGACGACCTCGGGGCAGCGCCGGGCCACGTCGTTGGCCTCCCAGCGGTCGTCGGGCTTGGCGAACAGCTCGGGGCGCGGCCCGCGCCGAAGGTGCCAGGCCGGCGTGCGGATCGCCTGTTCGAGGCCGTCGTTGGCCGCCCCCACCAGGCAAACCCGATCGCGCAGGGCGGCCGTCTCTTCGCGCACGATCGGCAGCAGGCTGGCGCCGGTGGGTGAGTCGGGCCGGTCGTCGATTCCCCAGGCGTCCAGAAGCGTTGCCCAGAGGTCGGCCGGCTGGACCAGGGACTGGCTGCGGCCGGCCGCCCCCGACCCGCCGGGCATGCGCAGCAGCAGCGGCACGTGGGCCAGCTCGCCGTAGAGCGCCCCGTCGCAAGGGCCCAAGCGGCGGTGCTCCCCCAGCGGGAACCCCCGCGCCGAGACCACGATCAACAGCGTCTGGTCCCCGGCCGGGCATTCGTCGAGCTGCTCGACCAGGGCCCCGAGGCAGGTATCGAGCAGCGTGACCTGCCCGCTGTATGCCTGCACCGCGGCCAGCAGTTCGTCGGGGTCGTAGTCCTCGGGGAGGATCCGGTCGGGCACTTCGGCCCCTGCGGGCGGCTCGGGGTCCCCCTCTTCCCAGTAGCGGCGGCGGAACTCGGGCGGGGCGTCCCACGTCGAGCCAAGCCCCCCGAGATGGCACCACAGCAAAAACGGCCCCTCGGCCCCACCCAGCCAGCTTATCGCTTGGGCAAAGCACCGGGCCAAGTGCGTCGATTCGAGCCGCTCGGCCGGGCGCGGCTCCCAGGGCGGGTCGATCTCGATAAGCTCGTCGAACTGGATCGCCAGGGCGTGGCCCAAGACCGACCGCTCGTCGCTTACGAGCGCCGTCTGCACGCCCGCCTCGTCGAGCCGTTCGACCAGCGAGGGGCGGCCCTCGGGCGGCTCGCCCGGGCACATCGGGTGCCACCCCTGCCAATAGGAGCGGTACAGGTCCTTCAGGCGCGGCGAGTCGGCCAGGGCGTGGTCGAACACGAACCCCTCGCACGCCAACCGGTCGAAGACCGGCGTGGCGATCCACGAGTTGCCGTACGCCCCCAGGTAGCCGGCGTGCAGCCGGTCGATCACCAGACAGATCGCGTTCATGCGGCCATTATAGGTGCGGGCGCGTGGAGCGGAAATGTAGCTCCGACGCTCCGCGGCGGAGCAGGATCACGGCGGGCCGTGGTAGCGGCTGGCGGCGACGTAAGATGCGGCGCCAAGAAGAGGCGTCGAGATGCGGCGTCACGGAGTGCCGCGACTACGTTGGCGGAAGGCGTCGCGGATCGCGCGGGCCAGGAAGAGCGGGTTGCCCAGCAGGTAGCGGCGGGCCTTGTCGCGCGGGTCCTCGAGCAGGCGCCAGACCCACTCGTGTCCCGCCCGGCGAATCCACGCCGGTGCCCGGCGAAACTTCCCCGCCCAGAAATCGAACAGCCCTCCGACGCCCATGCACAAGGGCACGCGCAGGCGGTGCCGGTATCGAACGATCCACTCCTCCTGGCGCGGGTTGCCCATTCCGACCAGGAGCACGTGCGGCCGTGCTTGGTTGATCCGCTCGATCACCTCGACCAGCGTCTGCGCGTCGTCGAGATAGCCGTGGTGGAAGCCCGCTTGCTGCCAGCCGCGAAAGCAGGCCTCGGCCGCTCGGGCGGCCGTTTCAACGGTCTTCGGCTCGGCGCCGAGCAGGAAGTAGCGGTAGCCCCGGCCCGCGGTCGCCTCGAAAAGCTCGGGCACCAGGTCCGTGCCGTTTAGGTTGTCCTCGAGCCGCACGCCCTTGAGCCGCGCCGCCCAGCGCGCGCCCGTCCCGTCGCCGAACACGTAGTCGGCCGAGTTGAGCACGCCGAGGTAGTCGGGCCGGGCGGCGGCCAGGTTCAGCGTGTGGGCGTTGGCGAAGAAGACGCTCCGGGGACGCCCGTCGTAGGACCGGATCAGCTCCTCGATGATCCCGAGGGCTCGCGCTCGCGTCACGTTCGCGATCGGCACGCCCAAGAGCGTCACCACCGGGTCGGCTGCCGGCGCCGCGGGCACCCCCCACGGAGCCGCGGGCGGCGGCGGAGACGGCGAAACGGTCGGATCGGCTTCGATCATCGCACGGATCGGGCAAGCGGCTCAGGTTTTCAGAGAGTACCGGCGGGGTTCGTAGTGACCGCATTCATGCGGTCTGTAGTCCGTCCGAGGCCGCCGTTGAGCAGAAAGACCCGATGAATCGGGTCACTACAAACATGTACCGGCCGTTTTCTCAATACGCCCCCCGGCAGGCGATCACGCTGGCGGGCGTACGCAACAATAGCTTCAGATCGGTGCCCAGGCCCTGGTTGCGCACGTACCAGATGTCCATCCGCACCCAGTCCTCGAAGCTGATCTCGCTGCGCCCGCTGACCTGCCAAAGGCACGTCAGGCCGGGTTTGACGGCCAGGCGGCGCCGCTGCCACGGCTCGTAGCGGGCCACTTCGGCGCCGATCGGCGGGCGCGGGCCCACCAGCGACATCTGGCCCAAGAGCACGTTGATGAGCTGGGGGGTTTCGTCCAGGCTGGTCTTGCGGAGGAAACGGCCGATGCGGGTCACGCGGGGGTCGCGGCGGTTCTTGAACACCGGGCCCGACTGCTCGTTGGCCACCAGGTGGCGGACCTGCTCGGCGTCGGGACGCATCGTGCGGAACTTGAACATCGTGAACGGCCGGCCCCGGTAGCCGAGGCGCCGCTGGCAGAAGATCGGGCGGCCCCGCGTGGTCACCGCCAGCGCGGCCAGCAACCCCAGCAGAATCGGCGAGAGCACGACCAGCAGCGCCGCCGCCCCCAGCACGTCGAGAGCCCGCTTGGCGATTTGGTAGACCGGGTGGCGGTTCCCCTCGGCGCCCACGAACGGGCGGCCGTGGGCCAGGGCCCGGGCGATCTGCGAACACGGCGAGCGCCCGGCACGTTCCCGAGTCCGCGACGGCGAACGCCGGCAACGGGCTCGGGTGGCGGCCTCGGGGATGCAAACCGCGGCACACTCCGCATTGCCGACCAGAAACGACTCGGCCAACGAGCACGGGGGCTTCAGCGCGACGGCGGGCATGGGCGTCCTCATCGAGAAGGGGCGATATCTTGAGAACCGGAATCGGGGGTCCCGATCGGGATCAAGAGGGGATGCAAACCGCGCGCCGGGCGGGCCGGTCCTCGCCCGGAGAGCCGCCCCCGCATTAAAGTCAGGCAAACCAGGCGTTTTTCGCCCCTGCCCGGAAGAACGGCCATCCCGTGCCCTGTTCCCGAAAACACCCCGCGTTGCGGCCGGGAAACGTCGCGTTGCCGAAGATCATCACCCCACCCCGTAGGGACAGGCGGCTCGCCTGTCCCGGAATGCCGTAACGCTCCAGCCAAAAGGCGCAACGCCTTGTACGACGGCCTTCCAAGGCCGTCGACGGCTCCGACACGACGGCGACGGCCTTGGAAGGCCGTCGTACGGCAGGCGGTTGTAGCGTCCCGGAATCCCCAAGCCCCCGGAAGCCCTCAAACCGCCGGCCGGGCCCGGCCGATTACCGGCGCCGCCAGCGGGGCGGCGGCCGGCCGAGCGGCCGTTGCCCCGGCGGGTTCGGGCTGGGTGCGCAGGCCCATGGTCACGCCGGCCAGGAAGAAGATGAGCGAGTTGTCGATCACCGAATAGCTCATCTCGTGGAACGCCATCTGGGCGGCCCAGATCGCCGTCGCGCCGAGCAGCAGCACGGCCTGGGCCTTCGCCGCCGGAGGGGCATCGGGCCGCCGGGCGATTTTCCAGGCCGTACGGGCCCAGCAGGCCAGCACGGCGAGGAACAGCGCGAAGCCCACCACGCCCGTCTCGGTCAACACGCTCAGGAAATGGTTGTGGTGGACCAGCTCCCGCGTCGATTCGAGGTCCAGCCCGGTGCTGCGGTCGGCCAGGTAGGGGAGCTTGGCCTCGGGGAACTGCCCGAAGCCGAAGCCCAACAGCGGCCGGTCGAGGAACATCTGCCAGGAGATGTAGGCGAAGCTGCCGCGCAGGCCCACGCTGTGGCGCGTGGCCTCGGCCGATTGCTCCCGCTCGAAGCCCACGAGGTCGTTGGCCCCCAGCACGGCGACCAGCAGCCCCGCCGCCGCGATGCCTCCGAGGACCAGCGGGCGCCACGCGCCGCGGAGCGTGGACCCCAGCACGATCGCGATCGCTGCCGCCGCGCCCAGCCAAACGCTACGGGTGTAGCTGAAATACAGCGCGGCCAGCATCACCGGCGTCAGCGCGATCAGTACGAGTTGCCCCGGGCGCTTCAGACGCGGGCGCCAGGCCCAGGCAGCCAGCAGGCAGATGCCCAGCCACAGCCCGTAACGCACGGCCTGGACCATCGGTCCCCGGGCCCGGCCGAAGTGGATTCCGGCCTCGGGGTCGGCGATGTAGCGGGGAAAGACGGCCCACCATTGGTGGCTGATTTCCAGCAGCCCGGTCACCCCCAGGTAAATGCCCAGGCAGGCCAGGGCCGCGTGGACCATGGTCAATTGCGATTCGTCGGCCCGGGCCCCCCGCGCGATCCAGTAGAGCGAAAACGGGATCAGGTAGCCCAACAGGAGACGCATCAGGGGTTCGGCGTCTCCCCCCATACCGGTCTTGTGGATTCCCCAGCCGGCCACGCAGCCGCTTACGGCCAGGAGGCCAAGGAAGGCGAGCAGGATCACGTCGGCGCTGGCGAGCGGGGCAGGCCGAACCCGACCGAGCCAGCGCTGCACCAAGTACGCGGCGACGAGCGCCGGCAGCAGGATCCGGTCGAGCGTCAGCGGCACCGGCCCCAGCTCGAATCGCAGGAATTCATAGCCGAAGACCGCCGCGACCCCCAACACCGCCAGGCACCCGGCGAGCAGCGAGCCCCGCATCAAATAGGCCGTCCCCCAGATCAGAGCGATCAGGGCGGCGACGGTGTAAAGAACGATCATAGGGACGGGAGATCGCTGGGGGATGGAGTGTAGGAGTACTGGAGTGTTGGGGACCACGACCTTCGGTATTCCACTACTCCATTACTCCAACACTCCATCGCTCCACTTCTTCTTCCTTCCTACGCCCGCGTGCTCGCCAGCTTGTGGAGCGCCTCTTTGAAGGTTAGGTTGCCGACCGGCTGGCGGGCGTGGCCGTTGGGCTTTACGGCGGGCCGCTCGAGAACCGGGGTCTCGATTGCGTGACCGTTGGCCGGAGGGGCCGGCGAGGCCGGTTGTGCGGATGGTACGGTCAGGAAGAGCACGCCGAAGCCGACCAGCAAGCCGCCGATCAGTCCCGACAGCGCGATTGCCCCCCGGCCGAGCCCTACCGGATGCGTGCCCGTCTCCACGTCGTCGATGCGGTCGATCAGGCTCGACGCCCTGGCACTGGCGTGGGCGGCCCGGGCCTCGGCCAGGTTCTCCTCGGCCCGTTTGAGCAGCTCGGTGCGATGGGCCGTTTCGGCCAGCCGGTTGGCGTACGTCGCCCGCAGGCCGGCCAGGTGGCCGAGACGCCCGGTGGCGTCGTCGAGCCGCTCGGTGAGCATCCGCTCGCGCCGGCTGCTCACCCGGAGCTCCAGCTCGAGGCCGCGGATGGCCACGGCCAACTCCTCGTGGAGGTGCCCGGCGACGTTCTCTTCGGCGATCTTGGCGGCCCGGACCAGCGGGTGCTCATCGCTCAGGCGGCCCTTCAGCTCGGCGGTGTGGAGCTGGGCGTCGACCAGCCCGTCCTTGAGCCGCTTCAAGGCCGGCTGCGATTCGAGCAACTGGCCGGGGGTGGCCACCAGCCGGCCCGGGTCGTGCTGGGCTTCGCGGAGCAAGTCGAGCAGCTCGCGGTTGGTATCGCTCGTGGCCCCGATTTGGCGCAGTTCGCTGCGGATTTCGGTGACCGTGCGCGGCAGGGCGCCTTCGCTGTTTCCGCCGTCGACCAGGGCCCGAAGCTCGCTCAGGTCGCTGCCGGTTTCGCGCTCGATGGCGGCCAGGCGGGCGGTGGACTCTTCGAGATCGGCGCGGGCGAGGTTGGCCGCCTTTTCGAGCTCGGCGATCATGCTCTTGGCCTTCACGTCGCGGATCTCCTGGAAACGCTCGCTGAGCACGTCACAAATCGCTCGGTCGAGCGCCACGGCCCGATCCTGGTCGTGGTCCTTCACCTTGAGGTAGAAGACCTCGGTGCGGCCGAACTCGGCGCCGTTGGGCGGGGTGACCCGCACCTTCCGGCGAAGCCGCTCGATGTCCTTCTCCCGCGGCCAGCTCGCCTCGGCGGCCCGATAACCGGCCGGGGGTCCGACCGTTTCCAGGGCGGCGGCCAGCACGCCTCGGCTTCGGGCCAGCTCCATGAGCGTCTCCTGGATGTTCTTCATTTCGTCGCTGTGGCCGAACTTGCCGGGCCCCAGCTCGTTGTTGGCCGCCTCGTTGCGGATGATCAGTGTCTGCGATGCCTCCCACGTGGCCGGGCGCACTACGGCGTAGACCGCCACCACCGCGGCCACCACGGCCGCCGGCACGAGCCAGCGCTTGCGATGGGTAACCAGCAGGCGTGCGACGTCACTGGGGCTGGGAACGGTCTGCGGCGTGTTGCTCATGTCGGCCTCAACGGGTTGTGGGGGATCCGGCGGTGGTAACGGTAGTGCGGGACGAAAAGGGGACAGGTACATTTTGCGCGAAGCACCCTTCGGGTCGTTGAAGGCAAAATGTACCTGTCCCCTTTTCGTGTCTTGGTGGAAACGGGAGGGATGCAAAGCCGGTGCCAACCGCCCGGCACCGGGGCTCGGCGCCCGGCAAACCGGGCAAACTGCCCAAGGGAAACGGGTTTCGGCCCGCGGCACCGTCCGGGTCGCGCGGTGTTTCCCGGCGACACGTTGCCGAAAGGCAGCCCGGCGTTGCCCGGCGGCCACATCGCTCGCTCGCCCGCGCCGCGTTTCGCGGGGATCCCGGCGGCCAAAAACGACTTGCATTGCCCGGTTTATGACAAAGAGTTGTAGAGGCCCGAGCGTCCCTCCGGCCCGTTCGTAGTGGCCGGATTCATCCGGCCCGAGCGCCGGAAGAGGACCGCATGAATGCGGTCACTACGAACGCTGGGAAGGACCGCATGAATGCGATCACTGCGAACGGCGAGCAAGAGCCATGCAGACTTGCCTCTTGGCCGAGCTGAGCGAGCTTTTGCCCTATGCTGAGGATTGGGACCGGCTCAGCGGCGGCGTGCCCTTTCGGAGCTGGGCGTGGCTCTCGGCCTGGTGGCGCCACTACGGCGAGGGGCGCAAAGGGGCCCGGCTCTTCGTCCTCTGCGTGTTCGACTCCCGCGAGCGGCTCGTCGGCCTGGCCCCCTGGTACGTCGACGAGTCGGCCTGGGGTCGGGTCGTGCTGGGGTTGGGCTCGGGCGAGGTGTGTTCCGACTACCTGAGCCTGCTCTGCCAGCCCGGCCGGGAAGAGGCCGTAGCCGCGGCCTTGGCCGACTTCCTCACGGCCGACCCGGCCGCGCAGCTCGACGGCGTGCCGCGGTTCGACCTGATCGAGCTGTCGGGCATCGACGCCGAGGACCGGGCCGTGGGCGAGCTGGCCCGGTCGATGGCCGATCGCGGCAACACCGTACACCTCCGGCCCGGCCCGAACTGCTGGCGCATCGCCCTGCCGGAAACGTTCGACGACTACCTGGCCACGCTCTCGAAGGGCCACCGCAGGCAGCTCCGCCGGCTGGAGCGGAACCAGCTTCGCAGCGGCCGGGCCGCAGTCCACGAGGTCCAAAGCCTGGCGGAGCTCGACCGAGGGGTCGAGATTCTCGTCGACTTGCACCAGCGGCGGTGGCGGGCCGCCGGACACGTCGGCTGCTTCAGCTCGCCGGCGTTCGCCGCCTTCCATCGCGCGGTGATGCCCGAAATGCTCCAGGCCGGGTCGCTCCGCCTGAGCTGGCTGGAGATCGACGGCAAGCCGGCCGCAGCGGAGTACGACCTGGCCGGCGGCGACGTGGTCTATGCCTACCAGTCGGGGTTCGATCCCGAGCTGCGCTCCCTCGAACCCGGACGCGTGCTGGCCGTCGCCGCGATCCGCCGGGCGATCGAGCAGGGGTTTCGGGGCTACGACCTCTTGCGGGGCGACGAGCCGTACAAGGCCCATTGGCGTGCCCGCTGCCGCAAGAGCATCGAGCTGCGCGTGGTCCCCGATCGCGCCGGGGCGCTGCTGCGCCACAGCCTCTGGCTCGCCGGCAGCAAAGTGAAAGGGTGGATCAAGCGCGGGTGGCACCTCGTCGGATCGCCGGAGGAGTGAGGAGACAGGAGACAGGGGTCAGAAGTCAGGAGTCAGGAGTCAGGGGTCAGAAGTCAGGAGTCAGGAGTCAGGAGTCAGGAGTCAGGAGTTGATAGCCGCGGGCTTCAAGCCCGCGGGTGCGTCAAGGCGACAAACCGCCTCAGCATCAGCAGGACCAAACAAGGAAGCCATGCCCCCCTGGAAACGACTACTGCTGACCCTCTACTACCACGGCACGTACCCGGTCCGTTGGTGGCAAGAGCGCTGCGCGATGGCCGAGGACCGCGTGCCCGTGACCGTGCTCTTCTACCACCGGGTGGCCGACGATGCGGCGACCGACTGGACCGTGTCGAACGTGACGTTTGCCCGCCAGATTTGCTGGCTGCGGAGCCGGTTCGACCTCATCTCGCTCGAGGAGGCCCAGCACCGTATTCGCTGCGGGGCCAACCACCGGCCGTGCGTGAGCATCACGTTCGACGACGGCTACGCGGAAAACTGCCGGGGGGCGATCCCCCTGCTGATCAAGGAGCGGATCCCCGCGACCTACTTCGTGACGCTCGAAAACGTGCTCAGCGGCGAGCCGTTCGGGCACGACCTGCGCGCCGGGCACCGCTTCCCGCCCAACACGATGGAGCAGCTTCGAGCCATGGGCGCGGCCGGGATCGAGATCGGGGCCCACACCTACTCCCATCCCGACCTGGGCAGCATCGACGACCTGGAGCGTTTGTACTACGAGGTGGTGACCGCGGGCGAGGACCTCCAGGAGGCGCTGGACCGGCCGGTCCGCTATTTTGCGTTCCCCTTCGGCCAGCACGAGAACCTCAACCCCGCGGCGTTCCAGATGGCCTACGAGGCGGGCTACGAGGCGGTCTGCTCGGCCTACGGCGGGTTCAACTTTCCGGGCGACGACAGCTTCCATTTGCAGCGGATCCCGATCGACCGGGAGACGATCCGGCTGAAGAACTGGGTCACCGTCGACCCGCGAAAGCTACGCACGCCGCGGTTCCAGTACGAACCGGCCCCCCTCGGGTCCGATCCGCTGTCGGTTAGCCGGACGAGAGGGTGATGGCGTGAATAAGTGGGGAGTGGGTAGTGGGGAGGGCGAGGTTGGCAGAAGGCAGTATTTCGGCGGAAGCGTGGAGAGTAGAGTCCTGTACCCTGACCCCTGACCTTTGGCGCGGCCCGGAGCTGTGATGCCCCGCGGGCTTCCGCCCGCGGCTACCTCGGCCCTAATCCCTAATCCCTAATCCCTCTCCTTCCCCATGTCCACGACCCCCACGCATTCGCTGCCGCCTGCCCCGAGCGGCACGCTGCGCACCGACTCGCTGGTCGGCAGCGTGGTGCTGCTCTTGGGGTTGACGGTCTTGCAGCGGCTCGTGGGTTTCGTGCGCGCGGTGCTCTTCTGCCGCTGGCTCGACGCCGACCAGCTCGGCCAGTGGGACATGGCCTTCGGCTTCCTCTGCCTGGCCGCGCCCATCGCGGTGCTGGCCGTGCCCGGGGCTTTCGGGCGCTACGTGGAACGCTATCGCCAGCGCGGCCAGCTCCGGGTTTTCATCCGACGCACGGCGGTCTTCTGCGCCTCGCTCGTCACGCTGGCCGTGGCGCTGGTGGTCGCCGCGAGGGGCTGGTTCTCCGATCTGGTCTTCGGCACGTCGGAGCACCTCGACCTGGTGCTGCTGGTGGCGCTGAGCCTGGCCGTCCTGGCCGGATACAACTTTACGATCGAGCTCTTCACGGCGCTGCGGAACGTTCGGGCGGTGTCGCTTATGCAAATGCTCCATAGCGTGACGTTCGCCGCTCTGGGGATCGGGCTGCTCGTGGGCTGGCAAAGCTCGGCCGCCGGCGTGCTGATCGCCTACGGGGCTTCGTGCCTGATCGCCATGGGCGTGGCGGTTTGCTGGCTCGCCGGGGCGTGGCGCCGCTCTCCACAAGTCGACGAGCCGGTTGCCGGGCGCGACCTGTGGGGCAAGATGATGCCCTTCGCCGGCTGGGTGCTGTTGAGCAGCTTCCTGGCCAACTCGTTCCAGATTGCCGATCGCTACATGATCGTCCACTACTCGGGCATGGCGCCGGACGAGGCTCTGGGCCGGGTCGGCGCGTATCACAGCTCCCGCGTCGTGCCGCTGTTGCTGGTGTCGATCGCCATCATGCTGGGCACCATGGCCACGCCGCATTTCAGCCACGACTGGGAGGCTGGCCGTCGCGAGCGGGTCGGCACGCGCCTGCGACTGTTTGTCAAGCTGGTCGGGTTCGGGCTGTGTGCCGCGGCCGTGGTGGTGCTCGCCGTCGCGCCGCTTCTGTTCAACGTGGGGTTCCAAGGAAAGTTCGCAGACGGGCTGGCCGTGCTCCCCTGGACGCTCTGCTATTGCCTTTGGTTCGGCCTGTTCATGGTGCTGGAGAACTACCTTTGGTGCGCGGAGAAGGCCCGGCTGGCAGGGCTGGCCCTGGGCATCGGGCTGGCGGTCAACGTGGGGCTGAACCTGCTCCTGCTGCCGTTGCTGGGGCTGCTGGGGGCCGTGCTCGCCACGACCGCCGCCAACTTCGTGGTCCTGGCACTGATCTGCTGGTTCAACTACCGGCTGGGCTTCCGGCTCGACCTGGGCACGCGCGTGGTCCTGGCGCTGCCGCTGGCCGTCTGCCTGGGTCCCGGTCTGAGCGCGGCGGTGCTGCTGGTGGTCGCGCTTATGGCCCTGCACGGCGAGCGCCTGCTCTCGGCCGAGGAGAAGCGGCAGATCGCCGAAGGCGTGCGAGAGTATTGGGAACGTGCGCAACGTGTTCCGCGTCTGGGCCCCATGGTCGCTGCGCTTCTGCGTGCAGCGGGCGGGCTTGCCCGCCGTGACGTCTGTCGTGATGGCCCGAATGCCAATGCGGCGGGCAAGCCCGCCCGCTAAACCGAAAGCACAATCGCCAAACCCCGAGGACATCATGTTTCACCGGTTCCGACGCAAGCAACGGCCCTCCCCGGACGACCGCGGCCCGCTCCGCACGCTGTTCGTGATCACCAGCATGCCGGTGGGAGGCGCCGAGACGCTTCTGGTCGAGCTCGTGCGCCGCATGGACCGCTCGCGGTTCATTCCCGAGCTGTGCTGCCTGAAGGAGCTGGGGCCGCTCGGCGAGGTCCTCTCGCGCGAAGTGACCACGCTGAGCCGCGTGATCCGTCACAAGTACGATGTCCGCGTGCTGCGGCGGCTTACCGGCCACCTGCGCGAAATGCAGGTCGACGCGGTGGTCACCGTGGAGACCGGCGACGCGATGTTCTGGGGGCGCCTTGCCGCGCGCCTGGCCGGGGTGCCGGTGATCTGCTCGGCGCTGCACACCACGGGCTACCCCAACCGCATCGAGCGCCTCAACCGCATGTTGGCCCCGATCACCGACGCCTTGATTGCCGTGGCCGAGCCGCACGGGCGTTACCTGGTCGACGAAGGGGGCTGCCCGGCGCACAAGGTCCGCGTGATCCCCAACGGCGTGGATGTCGAGCGTTTCCACCCCCGCTGGCCGAGCAAGGCGCTCGAGCAGGAGCTGGGGTTAAAGCCCGGGTCCCCGGTCGTGGGTGTGGTGGCGGCGCTGCGGCCCGAGAAGAACCACTCACTCTTCCTCGAGGCGGCCCACGGCATCCGCCGGCAACTGCCCGATGTCCGTTTTGTGATCGTCGGCGACGGGCCGGAGCGCGCGAACATCGAGCGCCGCGTGGCCGAGCTGTCGTTGGACGGCGCGGTACACCTCGTGGGCACGCGCAGCGACGTGCCCGACGTGCTCTCGCTGTTCGACGTGTTCCTGCTCACCTCGCACATGGAGGCCAACCCGGTCTCGTTGCTGGAAGCGATGGCCAGCGAGATCCCGGTGGTCGCTCCGCGCGTGGGCTCGGTTCCCGAAACGGTGATCGACGGCAAGACCGGGCTGCTGAGCGAGCCGGGCGACGCTGAGGGGACCGCCGAGAAGGTTCTGACCCTGCTGGCCGATCGCCCCCGGGCCGAGGCGATGGGCCGCGCCGGCCGGGAGGAGGTGATTAGCCGATGGTCGGTCGAGCGGATGGTCGAGGGCTACGAGGAGCTGATCGCGGGGATCTACGCCTCGAAGGCCAAGGAGCCCCTCGCCCACGGGCCGGCCGCCGCGGCGACACCCGCCGAGCCCGAGCCGAAGCACGTCGAGTCAACCGCATAGGCACCCTTGCCGGGCCTACTTCTTGGGGGCTTCCCTGCCGGTTCTGGCCGTGCTATCATATCCCCGATTAGGGTGGGATCGGTGGCGGTGGCGATTCGCCAGTTAGTCGGTCGGGAGTCGGGCAGGTTGCGCGCCCGGGTTGGGTCGGCATGGAAACCACGCTGACGAGGAAGTTCCTGGCGCTATTGGCTCGCTTCCTCAGCGGCGCCAGCGTGCGCTGGATCGATAGCCAGCCGGACACGTGCCAGCGGGTTTACTTTGCCAACCATACCAGCCACCTGGACCCGATCGTGATTTGGTCGTCGCTGCCGCAGCGGGTCCGCATCCTGACCCGGCCGGTGGCTGCCAAGGACTACTGGACCGCGGGCCCGATCCGCCGGCACCTGGCCCGGCGGGTGTTCAACGCGATCCTGATCGACCGCACGGAGATCAAGGTCCACCAGAGCCCCGTGGACTTGATGATTCGCGAGATCGGCAACCAGTACTCGCTAATCCTGTTTCCCGAGGGAGGGCGGAGCGACGGCCGGGACGTGGGCGAGTTCAAGAGCGGGCTCTATTACCTTTGCAAGAAGCGGCCCGACCTGGAGCTGATCCCCGTGCACATCGACAACATGAACCGCATCCTGCCGCGGGGCGAGGTGCTGCCCGTGCCGATGCTCAGTTGCCTGACGTTCGGGCCGCCGCTCTGGCTCGAGGCCGGCGAGCCCAAGACCCGGTTCCTCGAGCGGGCCCGCGACGCCGTCCGGCGGCTCAAAGAAATCTGACCCGCGCCAAGAGACCCCACGTGGCCGAGCTGAGAACCCTGGTACTGGTCGGCGGCGTATTGCTGCTGCTGGGCGTCGCCACCACGGTGCTCCATCTGCTACGCAACCGCGACGACAGCAGCCTGGACACGGCCGTATTGCGCACGTTCCGGATGCGGGTTCGCGCGTGGTGGGTGCTTTTCGCCATCCTGGCCCTGGCGTTCTTGATCGGGGGGACGGCCACCGTGGTGCTGTTCGGTCTGATGGGGTTTTGGGCCCTGCGGGAGTTCATTACGCTGACGCCCACCCGGCCCGGCGACCACCGCGCGCTGTTCTGGGTATTTTTCCTCTTCACGCCGCTGCAGTTCGTACTGGTCGGCATGGACTTGTACGAGACGTTCGGCATCGACTGGTACGCGCTGTACAGCATCGTGATCCCGATCTACGGGCTGCTGTTCGTGCTGGCCCGGGTCGCCTTGGCCGGCGACTACAAGCGGTTCCTGGAGCGGGTGGCCAAGATCCAGGTCGGGCTGCTGATTTGCGTCTATTGCTTAAGCTACGTCCCGGCGCTGTTGACGCTCGACCTGCCCACCGAAGAGCAGGCGGCCGAGGCCGCCGCGGCCCCTGCCCCGACGGGAAATGCCGCCGGCGCGGAGAGTGCCCGCAACCCCGAGGCGCCCGAACCGCCGGACGGCACCGACGCCGAAGCGGAGGACGGGGATCGGCCCTACTGGGGGGCCAACCTCGCGTTGTTGTTCTTCTTCGTGCTTATCGTCCAGCTCAGCGACGCCTTGCAGTACGCCTGGGCCCAGATCCCCAGCCGCCACCCCATCGCGCCGACGATCAACCCGAACAAGACCTGGGAAGGGCTCCTGGGGGGCACCGGCAGCGTGGCCCTCGTGGGCGCGGCCCTCTGGTGGGCTACCCCGTTCTCGGGCGAGGACTGGTGGATGGCCGCCGTGATGTCGATGGTCATCGCCGTGATGGGCTTCGGCGGCAGCATCACCATGTCGGCCATCAAGCGCGACCGGGGCGTAAAGGACTACGGCACCCTGGTCGAAGGCCACGGCGGCATCCTCGACCGCATTGACTCCCTCTGCTTCGCCGCACCGGTGTTTTTCCACCTCACGAGCCTGTGGCTCGAGTGGCAGCGCTCCCAGTAGCAGGCCCGAAAGAGGGGACATCACTGGTTATCCGGCTCCCGAGTTCGCCAAAATCAGTGATGTCCCCTTCTCTGTTTTGGTGCTTCTCGCCTGGGCCGGCCGAGCGAAGCCAATCACGAAAACGCGAAAGGGCGAAAGCTCGAAATCTGGGCCGACCATGAGCACTGGACCACACTTCCCTCGCCTCGTCTTTCGTTGTTTCGCCCTTTCGTCATTTCGTGGCAGGATCCGGACTGGCCCGTGGCCAAGAAGGAGGAACATAATGCCTCCTGCCCAGGCTTCCTGTGTCATCGCTCGCCGTTCCACTCCAGGATGATCTCCCGAGCCGGCGTCGGAGGCTGAGGGCGGGTCACCTGGTTGCTCACAGACTCGGCGGGCGCACGCGGCGGGGCAGCGGCCAACCTGGCACTTGGAGTGGAAGCGTGCGAGGCGAGGGTCCCCGCCGGGCGCCAGCCGGAGGCGGGCAGAATCTGCGTCGTCGGCCGGGGGTCGGTTTTCGCCAATGCGGTCGCGGCATTCTCGGACGGCTGCGCGGAGATCGTCTCGGTCGGGCCGCCGGAAGGCGCCCAACCGGCCGCTTCGCCCGGAAGCGGACCGTGGACGCCGCGGGCGGCCGTGTCCCGGGCTAACTGGTCGTAGACCGACCGGTTCGTGCCGGCTCGGGCGTCCGGCTCGCGCGAAGCAATCAGTTGCGCATCGGGCGCGGCGGCTGGAGCGGGAGCGCTCGGCTGCGGTGTGATCGCCGGTGAGCCCTGCCGCACCCAAGCCAGCCACTGCTGTTGTAGCGGCCCTGCGCCGTCAATGCCGTAATGACGCCGGATCGCACCGGACCAGTCGTCGGTCTTAAGGGCATCCTCCAGGAACTCGACGTACTTGCGCCGCCCGCCGAGCTGGATGAGGTGGTCGGCCACGGAGTAGCTCTGGGCGTAGAAGGGCATGATGTCGCGGGGGTAGTCGCCGCGCACGGCGAACATCCGATTCAGTGGGATGCCCCTTCCCCTGTGCAGGAACTGCACCAGCATCTTGCGGTGGCGCATCCGCTCGCTGGCGTGCTCGACGCTGGTAGCCCCGCCCTCGTCGGCCCAGCGGGGCAGCGGCTGCCGGAAGTGGCTGGCGAAGACCATGTGCGTGATTTCGTGGGGAAGCACCGAGTCGAGGATCCGCTCGCGGCTCCCCTGGATGCTCATGCGCCAACCGAAGACCTCGCCGCGGTCGAAGAAGAAGGTGGTGGCCCCGCCCGCCCCCAACCGCGGCCCCGTGCGCACGGTCATCCGGCAGGGGGCCGACCAGTTCGGCATCGGCTGGCCCAGCCAGGCCACGGCCAGGTCGTAGCGGTGCTTTTCGGCCGCTTGGGCGACCTGCCGGGCGAAGTTCGGGTCGGGCGTCTCGACGATGAAGTTGGGCGTGCGGACCGCCGCCCCCATCGAGACGAACAGAACGGCCGCGCAAAGCGCGGCCCGCGCAAGTCGAGCTTCCATGCTCCCGCTCCACTTCCTTGTGATGCGCGGTTTGCGTCGCAGGACAGGCGGCCCGCCCGTCCCCACGCTACAGTTCGACGATCACGCCGGCCCCATCCATGTGGCCGATGGCGACGCCAGCGGGCAGCAAACCCGGGGCCAATCCTGTGCAAACCCCTCGTCGTCTGCCGCCACGTCGCTCCAACCCGGGGCCCTCCAATTCCTTGCGCCCTTCGGGCGTCCCCGGTCCACGCCTGCCGGCGCCGGCCCTTGTTGTAAGATGTGCAAAACCTACCCGATTCGCCGCGAAGCTCAAAGGGCGATTTGCGCCGCGGATGCTAGCAACGCTACAGCCCCACGATGCTAAACCCGCAGTCGACGTGGATCGTCTCGCCGGTCACGCCGTCGGACAGGTCGCTTAAGAGATAGAGCCCGGTCTTGCCGAGATCGTCGGGAGCGACCTTGCGGCCCAGCGGGGCCTTGCGCTCGGCGTGCTCGTGCATCTGGTCGAAGCCGGCCACGCCCTGGGCGCTCAATGTGCGCATGGGCCCGGCCGAGATGCAGTTTACGCGAATCCCCTGGCGGCCCAGGTCCCAGGCCAGGTGGCGCACGCTGTGCTCCAGTGCGGCCTTGCAGACGCCCATCACGTTGTAGCCGGGAAAGACCTTCTCGCCGCCGTAGTAGCTTATGGTCACCACGCTGCCGCCGCCGGTCATCAGCGGGGCGGCTGCCCGGCAAGCGGCCACCAGGCTGTAGGCGCTGATGTCCATGGCCAGGTGCCAGCCCTCGCGGCTCGTTTCGACGTAGGGGTTGCGCAGCTCGTGCGGCGGGGCGAACGCTATCGAGTGGAGCAGGAAGTCGAGTTGCCCGTACTTCTCCTTGGCGGCCGCGAAGACCCGCTCGATGTCCTCGTCCTTCTGCACGTCGCAGGCCACCACGAGCTTGGCCCCTTGCGGCTCGACCAGCTTGCGCACCCGGCGTTCGCTCGACGGACTGGGAAGGTGCGTAAAGCCCAGGTCGGCCCCTTCGGCGTACAGCGCCCGGCTGATCGCCCAGGCGATGCTCCGCTCGTTGGCCACGCCCATGATCAGGCCGGTTTTGCCGTTGAAGAGTCCCATTCGCGTCTCCGCCGTAGAAGAATCCCCGCACCACTCCGGCGGCAAACACGTACGACGGCCTTCCAAGGCCGTCGCCGTGGCGTTGATGCCTTCGACGGCCTTGGAAGGCCGTCGTACCGAGCTAACCGACGCCTCACTCCGCCGCCGGGACCGGGCCGGCTAGGAGCTCGTACTCGTCCAGCGGCGTGGTGTCGCCGGAGAGGGCACGCCGGCAATTGGTCTCCAAGAGCGGCATCTCGCGGTCGATGAACCGCCGGGCCACGCGCTTCTTCCGGTCGTTCTTGGCCCCCTGGCCCAGGAGGAGATGGCCAATGATGACGCTGATGGCCGCGTCGACCAGCGGCCGGCCCGACAGGTCGAGATACGCCATCCCCTGCTTCTTGACGAAGGCCACGGCCTCGGTGATCCGCCCGCGCCCCTCGACGAGCCGGCCCTTGAGGTCTTCCAAGAGCGGGTCGTCGTAGGTCTTCGCCTCGTGGTCCTTCACCCAGGTCTCCAACGATCCGGAGGTCACTCCGCGCACCGCGGCCACGACCTGGAGCTGGCTCGTGCCCTCGTAGATCGTGGTGATCCGCGCGTCGCGCATGTAGCGTTCGGCCGCGTAGTCCTTCATGTAGCCGGAACCACCCAACACCTGGATCGCCTGGTTGGCCAGCGTGCAGCACATCTCGGAGCAGTAGTACTTGGCCATCGGCGTGAGCATCGAATTGAGCCGCCGGAACGAGCGCGATCGCTGCTTGCGCTCCTTCTTCTCCTCGGGGTCGAGGTCGGGCGTCCACTCGAGCACGCGCAGGTTGTTGTTCTCGTGGTCGCACACGCGGGCCGTCTCGTAAGCCAACGCCCGCGCGGCCTCCAGGTGGACCTTCATGTCGGCGACCATTTCAGCCACGGCCGGCAGACGCTCGATCGGGCCGCCGAACTGCTGGCGGGTGTGGGCGTAGGTCCGGGCCAGGCGATAGGCCGCCTCGCCCACCCCCAGCGACTGCGCGGCGATGCCCACCCGGGCACCGTTCATCAATGCCAGCACATAGGTGATTAACCCCCGTTGTCGCTCGCCGATCAGCCGGGCCGGGGCGTTGTCGTAGACCAGCTCGCAGGTCGGCGAGCCGTGGATCCCCAGCTTCTCCTCGAGGTGGCGGACCTTGATCCGCTCCGAACGCTCGGAAAGGAAGAGGCTCAGCCCCCGGCCGTCGCTGATCTCCGGCTCGCTGCGAGCGAGCGTCAACAGCACCTCCCCGCACCCGTTGGTAATAAAGCGCTTCACGCCGTTTAAGACCCAGTTGCCCTGCTCGTTCTGATCGGCGCGGAGGCGCACGGCCTGCAAGTCGCTGCCGGCGTCGGGCTCGGTGAGCACCATGGCGCCGGTCACTTCGCCCCGGGCGAAGCGCGGCAGGTACTCGTCCTTGATCTCGTCGTTGGCAAAGGCGTAGATCGTCTCGGCGATGCCCTGCAAGCCGAACAGGTTCATCAGCGAGCAGTCGGCCCGGCTGACGATCTCCGTGGCCATGGTGTAAACCAGGTTGGGGCAGTTCAGCCCGCCGTAGCGGTACGGCAGGGTGAAACCCATCATGTCGGCCTGCGTGAGCCGGTGGAGGTTCTGCCTGACGAGCGGGTGGTAGGTGACCGTGCCGTCGGGGTTCAGCGTGTTGCCCTCGCGGTCGATCTGCTCGGCGTTAGGCGCGATCAACTCGGCGGCGACCTGGCCGATGATCGTCAACACCCGGCGGTAGTTGTCCACCGCGTCGGCCTCGTCCACCGGCGCGCAGTCGCCCTGGTTGTTCCCCTTGCCGCCGAAGCCGTCCTCCTGCAACCGGGCCAGTTCGCCCAGGTCGAAGTAATCGAAGAGGAATTGGATGTCTTCGTTGTCGGTGAAGAAGTTGCCCATTTGTGCGTGTCCGTTTTGTGCGAAGCCGCAAGCGGCTCAACTTTTCCTATTCGCCTCGTTCCTTGATGGCCTTGATCATCATCGGGATGACCTTGCGGAAGTCGCCGACGATGCCGTAGTGGGCCACGGAGAAGATGGGGGCGTCGGGGTCGGTGTTGATGGCGATGATCTTGGCCGACTCCTCCATGCCCGCCCGGTGCTGCACCGCCCCGCTAATGCCCACGGCGATGTACAGGGCCGGTCGCACCGTGGTGCCGGTCTGGCCCACCTGGTGCTCTTTGCCGATCAGCCCGCCGTCGACCGCGGCCCGGCTGGCCCCCACCGCCCCGCCGATCGCGCCGGCCAGGTCGTAGATCAGCCGGAAGTTCTCCTTGGTGCCCACGCCCCCGCCGCCGGCCACGATCACCCGAGCCCCCTTGAGGTTGACCGTGCGCTGTTCGACGTGCCGCTCGATGAGCCGCAGGGCCGCGTCGGCCCCGTCGATGAGCACGCTCTCCTCGACGACCTTGCCCTTGCGCTTCGGATCGGGCTCCTTCATGGCCATCACGCCCTCGCGCACGGTGGCCATCTGCGGCCACTGGTCGAAGTTGACGATCGTGGCGATGATGTTCCCGCCGAACGCCGGCCGGATCTGCAAGAGCAGGTTCTTATGATCGGTCTTGGTCTTCGGGTCGGTAACGTCGCTGATCTCCAGGTCGGTGCAATCGGCCGTCAGCCCGGCCCGCAACCCCGAGGCCACGCGCGGCGCCAGGTCGCGCCCCATGGGCGTGGCCCCGTAGACCACGATCTGGGGCCGGTGCTTTTCCACCAGAGTAGTCATAACTCGGGCGTACGGGCCGGTCTGGTAGTGCGCCAGCCGTTCGTCGTCGACCAGGTAGACGTGGTCGGCCCCGTGCGCGATCAATCGCTCGGCCAGCGGGCCCACGTCCCGGCCCGGCAGCACCGCGCCGGCGTTGACGCCCAGCCGGTCGGCCAGCTCGCGGGCCTTGCCGCAGAGCTCCAGGGCGACGTCGTGCAGCGCCCCCTCTTCCTGCTCGGCGAAGACCCAGACTTCACCCTGTCGATTCGGTTCGATCATCCTTATGGTTCCACGGCATCGGTTGTCCTGACAGCGCGAATCCCCAACGCGGCTTGGAGCCGCAACGCCCCGCGGGCTTCCGCCCGCGGCTACTAATCCCTAATCCCTAATTCCTAATCCCCAGCCCTTAGCCCAGCGTGCGATCGACGACCAGCTCGTGGACGAGCTGCCGGATGCCCTCTTTGTTGGGCTCCACTTGCGTGTGCCCTTCCTTCTTCAAGACGATCGCCTGAATGCGGTGCACCTTGGTCGGCGAGCCCGCCATGCCGCAACGCGAAAGGTCCGCGCCAATCTCGTCCAGGCCCCATTGCTCGAGCAGCAGCCCCCGCTCCTTCAGCGCCTCGGCACGCCGCTCGACCTCCGCCGCGCGCTCGGCGTCGTCGGCGTCGGGCATCTCGGCACGGGCCTGGCTGGCCAGCTCGGCCGGGGTTCGGGCACGTTTGAGCCGCATCACGCGCCGGGCCGCGGGCGGACGCGGCGTGTTGGCCGTCTCGATCACGGTGACCAGCACGGGCAGCTTGGCCTCGACGATTTCCCAGCCGTGGCCGGTGTTGCGCCGAATCCGCACCGTCCGCTCGGCGACGTCGACCACCTCTTCCAGATACGTAATCTGGGGGATGCCGAGCTTCTCGGCACACTGGGGGCCGACCTGGGCCGTATCGCCGTCGATGGCCTGGCGCCCACAGAACACGAAGTCGTACTCGCCCACGGTCCGGACCGCCTGGCTGAGGATGTAGCTGGTCGCCAGAGTGTCGCTGCCCGCGGCTCGGCGGTCGGTGAGCAGGATGGCGCGGTCTGCCCCCCGATAGAGGCAGTCTCGCAACACCTCGCTGGCCTTGGGCGGGCCCATGGTGATGGCGGTGACGGTGCCCCCGTGGCGGTCGCGGACCTCCAGGGCGGTCTCCAGGGCGTGGAGGTCCTCGGGGTTGAAGATGGCGGGCAGCGCGGCCCGGTTGACCGTCCCGTCCTCCTTCATGGCCTCGGCCGTCACGTTGGCCGTGTCCGGCACTTGTTTCACGCAGACAACGCTGTGGTATGGCACCGCTTGAGGCTCCGTAAGTCTTGTGCCTGATTGAAACTACGGAAGTTATCAGCCGCCGCCACACGGGTCAAGGTCAGGGGGGAGGTGGATAGATGGGAAGGTGGGCGGGAATGGGGTGGATTTTCGGGTTAGGGCGGCCCAATTCCCCCCGGTCGCACCCCAAAATCGCGACAGTCACGCTCCACGGCCCGGCCGATTCGTCATCATCTTGGTCATCCTGGTTGCTGCTAGCGTGCCGTCATGCTACACTTGGCGAGCCGATGTCGTCAATCTGAATCCACACAACCCAGTTTCTGCCCAACGGACAAAGGCCCGAGGGGAATCGAATGCCAACAAACGACCGCTCGCTCGCCCTGGAGCTGCTGCACTTGGCCAACACCGCAAGCCGGGCCGGCAAATACCTGGAGACCGCGCTGCCCCGCGTCGCCTCGGCCACGGCGGCCGAGTACGTCGCGTTGGCTGCACCGCAGTCGGGCCGCTGGACGGCGGTCGCCGAAGTCGGCAACCGCGACGCCTTGCCGCTGGACCTGCTCGCCGAAGTGCTCGACCGAGAAGACGGTCGCACCGCGGGCCCGTGGGCCGCCGTTCCACTGGCGCTGCGCGACCCATCGAGCGAGGTCTTGCTCGCCCGGACCGCCCGACCCGAGCAGGTGGTCCCCCGGCTCGCCGAGATCGCCCCGGTCCTTGGCGAGGGCCTTTCGGGCGTCCGCCGGCGGGAAAGCGACGGCCGGCGGATCCGCCGCCTCGAAGCCACGCTGGAAATCGCCCAACGCTGGAACCGGACCCGGGAGTTGGAGCCCCTGCTCAACCAGATGGCCGAGGCGGCCACGCGCCTGTTCGGGGCGGACCGGGCCAGCATCTTCCTCTGGGACCGGCCCACGCACACGCTCGTTGCGCGCCCGGCTCTGGGTGTCGAGGGCAACGAGCTTCGCGTGCCGGACGATGCCGGCGTGGTCGGCCAGGTGATCCGCACCGGCGAGCCCCGCCGAATCGACGAAACGATCGACCGCGACCAGATCGACCACCACGTTGACGCCCGGCTTGGCTACACCACCGAAACGCTGCTCTGCGTTCCGTTGCGGGGCGGCTCCGGCGAGCTGTTTGGGGCGTTCGAGCTAATCAACAAACGGGAGGGGCCGTTTACTGCGGAAGACGAGGCCGGACTCACGGAACTGGCCGCCCACGCCGCCGTGGCCCTGGAAAACGCCCGCGACCGCCAGCAGCTCCTAAGCAGCAGCCGCCAGATCGCCGACCAGGCGGCCCAGCGCGTGCAGCTCATCGGCGAGAGTCCCGCCCTCGGGGCCTTGCGATCGATCGTCGGACGGGTGGCTGACACCGACCTGGCCGTGCTGATCCTGGGTGAGAACGGGACCGGCAAGGAGGTCGTGGCCCAGTCGATCCACTACCTGAGCCGGCGGCGGGAGAAGCCGTTCATCGCGGTCAACTGCGCGGCCATTCCCGACACCCTGGCCGAGAGCGAGCTGTTCGGCCACGAGAAGGGGGCGTTTACCGACGCCCACGAGGCCCGGCCCGGCAAGTTCGAGCTGGCGGCCGGCGGTACGCTGCTGTTGGACGAAATCGGCGAGCTTACGCCAAGCTGCCAGGCCAAGCTGCTTCGCGTGCTCGAGGAGAAGGTGCTGGTGCGCGTGGGGGGCTCGAAGCCGATCCACACCGACGCGCGGGTCGTGGCCGCCACGAACCAGGACCTGGCCGAGATGGTCCGCCGCAAGGAGTTCCGCGAGGACCTCTACTTCCGGCTGAACGTGGTCACGCTGGAGCTGCCGCCGCTTCGCGAGCGGCCCGGCGACGTGATGCTCCTGGCCGAGCACTTCCTGGGCGAGTTCTGCGCCCGGGCCGGTCGGGCCGTGCCGCAGTTCACGCCCGAGGCCCGAGAGCGCCTGGAATCCCACCCCTGGCCCGGCAACGTCCGCGAGCTGCGCAACCTGATGGAACGGCTGGCCTATCTCTCGACCGGCGAGCGGATCGAAGCCGGCGAGCTGGCGTTCATCCTCTCCCCGCGGGGCGAATCTTCGGGGGGGACCCGCTTCGAGGGCACGCTGAGCGACGCCACCACCCAGTTCCAGACCGAATACATCCGCCGCGAGATCGAACGCTCGTCGGGCAACATGACCCTGGCCGCCAGCCGACTGGGCCTGCACCGCTCGAACCTCTACCGCAAGATGCGCCAGCTCGGCATGGGAACGTCGGAACCACCGGAATGAGCATGCCGGAGCAGCGGTCCTAGCGTCGTGCGACGAAAAAGGGACCAGGTCTATCTTGCCGGAACGGCCTGAAGGTGCTTCGCACAAGACAGCCCTGGTCCCTTTTTCGTTGCGAGCATCCGCCCTGTTTCGACGGCTCGCCCGCCGATCCTTTGCCCGAAAGAAACCTGGACACCCCCTTGCCCGCCGGACCGACAGTCGTACCATAAGGGCTTCCCGGTTTGGTCCCACCATGCCCCCTTAGCTCAACCGGCAGAGCATCTGACTCTTAATCAGAGGGTTGGAGGTTCGAGTCCTCCAGGGGGCACTTGGTGTAACTCTCGCCGAATCCTGGCCTTAGGATACCTGCCGGCGGTCGGCAGAGCGGCCTATCGTTTGCCTGAAATCCGGTAGACTGCCGGATAGGGGTAGAACGGAGGTTGCGTGCCGAGTCCTTTTTCGACGCCCAGAGTCCGTTCCTACCGCCGGCACAAGCCCTCGGGGCAAGCCGTGGTCACGCTGGCCGGCATCTCGGCCGTTACGGCACCCGGGCCAGCCGCCGGGAGTACGACCGCCTGATCGGCGGATGGCTGGCCGGCGGCCGGGCCTTGCCACCCAACGGCGACGGCGAGGCGCTCACCGTGGCCGAGGTCGCCCTGCGATTCTGGAACCACGCCAAGGTGTACCGTCCGTATCTGAGAAACACGCCCGCAGCAGATCGGCGTTGACCGCCGTACCCCGGCAGCCGGCGACCTCCGGCCGCTTGCCGCTTCGGTCCCATCGGCACTCCAGCCGAGTGAACACCCGCCCGAGGAACTCCCGCACGACGGCAGGCTCGGCGCTGTGGGCTTGAGAGACTCTTTCAGCAATGTGCCTGACAGACTCTTTGAGGAAGGTCGCCCCCGCCGCCGCATCGAAACGCATCCTGCTTGCACGCCCAGATCACATTCGCCCAATGCACTCGCTTGGGGGTGCGTGGCTGCCGGAGTTCGCTCTCCGAACTGCCGAGAAGCCCGCCGAATGAGACAGATCCCAACTCCACCGCCACGGGCGGCGCTTCTTCAAGCGCCAAAGACAGCCCATCCTCGGTCGGCGGCATCATTGAGTTGGGATGTATGCCCTAGCTATTTCCTCGAGTGATTCGTGGATCTCGTCTCGCACCCACGGGAGGGGCTCGGCCGCCGCGGCCGCCGTGAGCGCCGCGACGGAATCCCTATCGCGCAAATTGCCTAGGGCTTCGGCGGCGACCCCGCGGTAATTCTCGTCACCGATCACGCGAAGCCAGTCGCGTAGCGTCGGCGCGAGTTCCTGGTCGCCCAGAATGCTAAGTGAGAGCGCCGCATGATGCTTCAGCGGCTCGTAAGAGCTGTCAACGTAACGGCGAAGTGCTGGGATGAGCGTCGGGTCGCCGATTTGGCCGGCGGCCAGCGCGGCGACGGCCTTGGCGTCGGTGTGCTCATCCCGGTGGCGGTCGGTGAGCACGCCCCGGATGGCTTCGGCGGCGGCCTCGTCCCCGTGGCCCAGGCGGCCGATCCCGCGCAAGAGCCCGTAGCGCGGTCCCCAGTGCGGGGTGGCCGCGGGGTGCTCCAGTGCGGCAATCAACAGCGGCAGGAACTCCTGCCAGCCCGCCTCGGCGGCCATGTATCCGATCACCGTCGTGGCGGCGATCCAGGCGGCGTCGCCCGAGGGATTTTTGTGGGTGTCCCAGTGCGAACGGTCCTTGTGGGCGGCCAGGTCGAAGAGCACGGGCCGGGCCCGCCGGCGATCCATCACGAAGAGGGCCACAAGCGCCTGGTTCTTCACCCGCGGATCGTCCACCTCGTAAGCAATCCGCTTGACGGCGTCGAATGCCCGGGCATCGGCGAGCATGGCCGCGGCGCAGACCGACTCGCGCAGGTCTTTTCGCCGCTCGAGACGATCGACCAGCTCGTCGATCGGCGGCAGTTGATCGCCGCGAGGCTGGTACCACGCGGTGGCCGTCTCCTCGACCGGCCGCATGGGCAGCAGATCGCGGATCGGGCTGGGGATCTCGCGGATTAGGGTGCGGTTGCCCTCGCCGGTCGCCGCGACGGCTTCCACGGCGATCGACTTGCACACGCAGTCTTCCCATCTCTCGCCGGCCGCTATGATCTCATAGGTGTGGGGAACCGTCTCGACCAGGGTGACGTTCTTGCGGCCCTCCCCCTGCGGGTCATCCCACACGTAAGTGACCTTTAGCGCCGTGTTCTCGGGCAGGCTGCCGCGGACCGTGATCCGGTTGCGTCCCGGCTGGAGCTGCGGCAGCGCGAAGTAGTTCTGCTGCGCCACGGTCTCGAACGAAATCCGGTCTACCCGGCAATCGGCCGGTTCTCGCTCGGCCTGCAGGACCAGCTTCAGCCGGTAATCGTATCGGCCGAACGGCGAGTGGAACCCCTCGGGCGGCTCCGCTTCGCCGGTTACCGTGAACTTCTCACAGACGGGCACGATCACGTCGCGCCGGCCGGTCAACTCGGAGGGACACTGCCAAACCGGCTCGAACGACTCGCCCCCGTCGACGGACAGGTGCAGGCTGATGCGATCTTCCGGGCTGCGGCGAAAGAGGCACAGTCGCACCTGGGCGTCGGAGATGATGTACGGCGTGCGGAAGTCCCACTCGGCGCTGGCGCGTTTGCCCGGCGCGGCCGGTTGTAGCTTGCCCGCGGCCATGGCGACCGGTGGCCCGGCCAGCCCCTCCATCCAGCCCGGCTCTTCGAGGTCGGGCGTGTAGGTCCAGCGGCCGTTGCCGTAGTCGAGCGGGTAGGGCCCGCGCTCGCAGGCGGGCACTTTGGCGTCGTCTCGGGCCGCGTTGTCCTGGTACGGCTTGCCCCAGTTGCCCCAGACCCGCTCGAGCCGCTCGCCCGGCCGCAAGGACAGCTCCATGCGGTGATCGTCCCAGGCGTTGTGCGGGCAGAAGATCCACTGGTAGTAGAAGTTGTAGTATCGCGTCGACAGCTCATCGAGACTGAGCAGTCGCCGGCCCGATCGGTCGAAGAGGATGCCGCTGTGCGAGACGTCCAGGGCGTGCCAGCGGCTTTGGCCGTCGTAGTCCTGGTAGTAGCAGCCGGCAATGGTGTGGCCGCCGCGGACCACCTTCTCGGCCCGATAGCCCAGGGCCCGCCACACGGCCTCCATCACGCGGACCTGCCCGTCGCACCAGTGTACGCCGTAGACGTTCAATTGCTTCAGACCCTGGTCGACGAAGCCGCGCTTGTGATGGCGCCCGGCGATCTTCTCCGTGGGGGGGCCGACGCGTTTGTCGGGAAAGATCATCCAGCGGCGGATCCAGCGGTAGACGGCCAGACACTTCTCGTGATCGGTCCGGGCGCCGCAGAGCCGGATGGCGTCTTCACCGAAGCGCCGCAGGTCGGAGCCGTCCGGCCAGCGGTCGCAGGAGACCCAGACACCGGTGGCGGCCGGACCAGCACACCGTAGCGGTCCCGGGGTCCGCTCCGGGGCAACCCAGTACTTGGCGTCGCGACTCGGCGCCGGGGCATCGCCAGCTTGGACGATGGAAGGCTGCAGCAACGCGGCGAGCGCGCAGCCGACAACGAGCAGGGAGTTGAAGCGCGGCAGCATTGCGGGGCCTCGTAGTGCAGAATCATGGCTCCACCGAGTGGAGCTCGGTGGGGGCCGCGTTCGGCGTTCGATTTCCTACATCCGGCGTTTGGTGTCCGACATTCAGCCTATCATTCCATCGGTTTGATGGCGACGGCCGCTCCCCCTGCGGCGGTGAAGCGGAGGGTGCCTTCCTTGGTGGATGTCATCACGCGCGGGCCGTTGGCGACGCCAGTTACGGTGAAGTGCGTTCCCGGCGGCAGATCCACCACAAGGTGCTCGGTGCCGGCGTCAGGGGTACGATAGCTCACCTCGCCTTCGACCCGGCCCTTGCTGCCGAACATCACCACCCAGCCGCCGACGGCAACGCCGATCATCTTACCTCCGTCCGCTTGCACCATCTCTGCCCGCGGCATCGACTCGACCTTCGTGTCGCAGATATGGATCAGGTGCAGGAAGTTGTCGAATCGGGCGGGCTCAGCGGGCGAGACCTCGATGCGCCACCGGCCCGCTTCGATCGGGTGGAACGTGCCCTTTGCCAGGCACTCGTCGTAACGAACCACCGGCCGGTTCTTGCCGCCGGCCCAGAACTCGTAGCCCTCGCCGCCGATCTTCCGGATCGTGTGCCGCCTGGGAAGAAACGTGCGGACGAAGAGCCTGCCCGGGTCGCCGGGGTCCGGGGGCGGTATCACGCCGCCCTCCCAGGTGATCTTGACCGTATCGCCGTCGTAGTCCTCGATATGCCCGCGCACTTCGGCGCCGATCATCCGGCCATCGACGTGAGGCTCGCCCACTGAGTGGAGCAGCCATGCCTTGCGGTAGCTCGCGTCCAGGGCGTTGACCCGATCGAAGACGATCAGATTATTCGATCCGGGTAGATAGACCAGCGATCGCGTGAACAGGTCGATCTTCGGCCGGTTTTGCCGGCCTTCCGCCGCGTCGCAGTGCTTCGGGTTGTTGTAGGCGTCGGTGGCGTTGCCGCAGACGTAGGACCAGGTATGGTCCGGCGCGTGCTCGAAGGCCGTGATCTCGCCCATCTCGAAGTGCTTCTCGGCGTCCAGGCGCGAGAGGTACTCGTCGAACGAGAAGTCGGTCGAGCCGCCGAGGTAGGGCAGACGCTGACCCCCGTAGGCCGGCTGGGGCTCTTTGCGCCACCAGAACTCGCCGGGCTGGAAGATCAGCATGCTGTTGGAAGCTACGGTTCGCGGGTAGTAGTGCGCGCCGTGGTCGCCCCGATAGTAGTCGTCGTACACGCCGCTTTGCAGGGCGAGGTGGCCCTTGTGGTAGATGTAGAAGGAGTTGTTGTTGCAGTTCAGGGCATGGCTCCAGAAGTAGTCGCCGCATCTAAACTCGACAACGGTAGAGTCCGGTGCCCAGCCCTTGCTGCGCATCTGCACGTAGCCGTTGCCGTCTCTTCCCCAAAGGTGGGTGAAGGCCGGATTCTCGTCGAACCACGCCCGCTTGCCGTCCGTCTCCTCGTCGTAGAGCAGTACGCTCAGCTCGTCGCCCGTCTTCGGCTCGACGCCCATCCACCGCAGGTAGGCGTAGCCGTCCGGGTTCTTGTAGCCCCGGGAGATCAGCATGTAGTTGGCGGGGCTGGAAAGCGGGTGGCGTTGGCTGTGCAGGAACCCGGCCGTGGGCGCAGAGAAGGTCTTGCTGGGCAGGCGCGCGGCCATCAGGAAATACATGTGCCCCTGGAGCCAGTCGCCGTAGTCGCGGCGGATGACCTCGTAGACGTCGGGCTGCTCCACGGCGCTGGCCCAGCAGGCGATGGCCATGGGCATCTGCTTCGACCCCACGTAGTAATCGCTCCACCGTCCACCAAGACGCTGCCAGCCGCGGAAGTAGTTCTTCACGAAGTACCCGGCACCCCAGGAGAGCAGCTTTTCGGCCTCCGGGTGCTCCCCGTGCAGGACGAGCCCGGCGACCAGGGTGTCGGCCATCCAGCCGCAGGCGCCGCGGTGATGAAACATGGCGAAGGCGTGGCCCGACTCCTGGACCGCGGCGCACTTCAGCGCAGTGGCCGCAATGTGGTCGCGCATCTTGCCCTTCTGCCCGTCGCTCAGCGTGGGGCTGTTGCAGATCCAGTCGTAGACCTGGCAGGTGGTCATCAGCCCGCCGCCGCAGTTGTACGCGGGCTCGGCGGCCAGCACGAAGTCGACCAGGGGCGGGATCACCGACTCGTCGCCGGTGGCAAGATAATAGAGCGCGGCCTGGTGGGCGTCGTGCCAGCGAAGCGGCGTCTTGTTCTGGATGGCGGCGTCGACGTCTTGCCTCACACTGGCGGCGGTCCGCTCAAAGCTCCGGGCCCAGGGCTCCTCTCGCACGCGTTTCTGGAACTGGTCCGCGCTCAGCCCGCCTTTCCAGGCGTGTGGGCGCAGGAGCAGCCGGGGATGGCCATCGACGATCTTGTGGATCACCTTATCCAGCTCTTCCGGCGTAAGCGCGAAGTGTTCGACCCTATGGCCGTAGTCGTTTTCCCATTTGGTGCCCCACCGGCCCGCTTCGACCGAGGGCTGCCTGCCCAGCCGCTCCGGCGGCCAAACGCCGGTGGCCGGCTCATCCGCAGGGCCCTGCACGGCTCCGCCGGTCGCCACACACACGATCAGCAACATTGTTTTGCGCATCGGAATCGCCTCACCTTTTGGAGTGCGGCGATTTATCGCCGCTTTCCGACACCAGAGCGAAGTTCTCCAGCACGCAACCCGTTTCCGAACCCAGCACGCAACGTGATTCCGAAGCATTCGAACGCGGTGATTCACGGTCACTGCCGCTTTCCTCCGCCAGAGCGAAGCTGCCCAGCGCGCGATGCGTTTCCGAGGCACTAGAGAGCGGCGATGAATCGCCGCACTCCAAGGAGGCAACTCCGCCTTCCAGTGCTTCGGCCACGTCGGCGGCGGCCGCGTAGAGCTGCTCGGACCGTTGCTGCCAGCCGGCGCTGATGAACCAGAGCCAATCGGAGCTGCGCTTTCCGCCGACCGCCCGGATGAAGTCGCGCACGCGCTCGTCGAGTATCGCCTGGCAGCGCTCGGCCAGCGGTGCGCCGAGCCGGGCCCGCTGCCGGGGATCGACCAGGGCCTTCTCGAGGAACACCCGCGCTTCGGCCTGCTGCAGGCCCTCGCGGAGCAGCTCCAGCCGGGCGGTGGCGACCGCGCCGTCCGGGCCGGGCGCCAGCAAGGCCGGATTGGAGTAGTCGAGCGTCAACTGCCCCCAGCTCGATTCGTCCGGGTAGCGCGTGATCACGCGCTCTTTTCGGCCCTGGCCGTCTTCGATCACCGGCCAGAAGTCGGCCCCCAGGCGCCCGAACCCGCAGGTGCCGCTCCAGTATCGCGTGGCGTCGCCGCCGGCCGGGTCCTCGCGCGTCAGCCACTTGCCCTGGGCCACCATCCATTCCTCGGGGTAAATGTACCAGCGGCCCAGCGGAGCGCTGGGCAGGCGCAGCTCGTCGCGCGGGAAGCGGGCGACCACCAGCGGCGCATCGCGCCAGCCGTAGAAACGGCGCACGCCGCCCAGCGCGGGATAGGCCGGGTCCGACAGCCCGACCATGCCCCAGAGCACCACGAGGTAACCCACCGCGTGCCCGTGAACGTCGTCCCAAAAGACGTGTGATTGCGCGATCCACTTCTGCTCCGGCGCCGCGGAGGAGAGGTCCTCGGCCACCTGCTTGGACGGCGCGTAGTCGCCCGAGATGCCGATCATCATGGCGTCTTCCAGGCCCCGCTTGCCGAGCATTTGTTTCATGCCGTCGAACGCCTCTTTCCAGAAGGCGCAAGCCGCGGGCGTGCCCCAGTCCGGGCCCTTGGCCTCTTCCAGCTTGCCGGTGGCGGGGTCGAGCACGCTGATCAATATGTCCCGGTCGCCGTAGAACGTCTTCTGCGAATAATGGCCCGTTCGTAGCGGTTCCCAGCAATAGAGTCCCACCACGCGGATCGTGCCCAGGTGCTTTAGCGCCAGGTCCAGGTACTTCTCGGCGATGCGGTAGTCCGGCTCGAGCGACCCGTCCGGCTGGCGGACCCAGCGGACCATCGAGTGCTCGTTTCCGAAGTGGGTGCGGCGGACCATGGTAATGTAAAGCGTTTTGGTGCCCACGTGGCCCATCCAGGCGAGCGACCGCTCGATGAGCTTCCAGTGCTCGTCGGACCAGAGGGGCACGCCGTAGTGCAGCGCCACCGACTCGGGCGATTGCATCAAACCGACGTGCGTGATGAAGTCCTTGGGGTCGGGCAGCGTGAAGCCGATCACCCTCAGGCGGACCGGGACTTCCACCGGCCCGAGCCGTTCGGCCGACACCCGCAACGCCGCCCGGTATTGGCCCGGCGCGGCGTCGCGCGGCACGCGGACCGTGACCCAGACCGTTTGCACCGCGGCGGGCGCGTACTCGGCGAGCGGGACCTCCTGCGGCGGAGTATCGTCGAGGGCGTCGAAGTAGGGCACGTCGCTGCGGTAACGCCGCAGGCCGTCCATGCGCCCGTAACGGACCTGCGCCGACGCGGCCGGGATGGTGCGCGGCCCGGTCAAGTCGCCCAGCTCTGCCTTCAAGCCGCGGATCGGCTCGGTCGACCCCACCACGATCTTGCCGGAGTAGACGCCGCCGCGGGCACCGCAAAGCTCGATCGGGCGGATCGGCTCGTTCGGATCGCCGCGGCTGAGCAGATAGACGCGGCTTAACAGGTTCTCGTTCCAGACGTGCAGCCCCTCGGGCCGGGCGACGTTCGCAACCACGGCCGAATCGGCTGGAGCCGTCAGCCGCACGCTCTGTAGCGCCACGCGCGGCCACCAGACGCACTCGCTGGCGTGGCACTCCTTGGTGCGATTGAGAAACATGGCCGCCGGCGCCGGCGCCCGGTGCAGCTCGATCGCCAAGACGTTCACGCCGCGGCGTAGCAGGGAGCCGGGAATCCTGAGCCCCTCGATGCGCCGCGTGCGCATGGCAAACCGCTCGGGGTACTTCTCCGGGTCCCCGCCGTGGCGATAGCGGAGCGAGCCGCCGTCGGGGTTGAAGAACGCCTCGGGCGGGTAGTCTTCAGCCGGCGTGGTCGGCTGAACCTCCCCGGCGGGGAGGTGTACCCGGGCGATCTCGCGGCCGTTCAGATACACCACCGCCCCGCCGTGAAACGCCAGCGAGAGTTGCAGCCCATCCACCTTCGCCGGATCCTCCACCGGGAACTTGCCGCGGGCGTAGATCAGCATCACCGGGCGGAAGCCGCCGTGGTAGGACTCGCCCTCCTTGATGAAGGCGTAGAACGGACCCGGGCTGAGGACCCACGGACTATCGTCGAAGTCCGGGGAGTTCCAGTCAGCGGGCGGAACGGGGGTGTGCGAGATCGCGTCCATTTCCCGCGTTCGCATGACGTACCGACCCTCGACCTTGTCCAGATTAGCCGGGCGCAATTCGTAGAGCGGCTGGAGCCGGCCCGACTCCTTGCGAGCCAGCTCGCTCCCCCGTACCGAGTAGCACCGCCAGACGCTTCGGGTGTCGAGGACCACCACGCCGCTTTGTCCGTCGAGCTCACCGGGTAAGTCTTCACCGGCCGTCCGGCCGGGGCTGCACAGGATGACCGCCGCCACGATAAGGCTAGAGGCTGCTCGGGACTTGGGATGTGTGTTCACCGGAGGACCCTATCGCTCGATGCGTTTCGTCGCCTCGGCCGCGGCAAAGCGAACCACGTAATCCTCGTCGCCAAGTGCCTTCTTCAGCGCGGCGCGCGCGGGCTTGCCCGGCGGACCGATCAACGCCAACGCCCACACGGCTTCTCGGCGGACCTCCGGGTCCGCGTCCGCGAGAACCTGAGCCAGCGCGTCGACGGCCTGGTGCCCGGCGTCACTGTGGCCGAGTGCCCTGGCGCAGTGCTTGCGCACGAACGCATTGTCGGTCTGCAAGGCTCCCCGGGTCAACACGTCCACGGCCGCCGCGCCCAGCCGGCCCAACGCCGCCGCGGCAGCGGCACGGACCTCGTTCCGGCGGTCTTTCAACAGGGCCCTTTCCAACGCGCCGAGAGCCTCGTTGCTCGCGTCACACTTCGCCAGGGCCCCGGCGGCCTGGTAGCGCACGTTCGTGTCGGCGTCGTTCATCGCGGCGGCAACGGCGGCGCAGACTACCGCCGAGCCCGGGTCGATCCGCCCCAGCGCCCACGCGGCCCTTGCCCGCACCCAAGGGTGTTCGTCGCCAAGCCGCTCGATGACGCCGGGCACCGCCGGTTTCGCCCCTGGCCCGATCAGGCCCAGGGCCTTCAATGCCCCGAGCCGTTTCTCGACGTGCCCGTCGCCGAGCAGCTCGATCAACCGGGGTACGGCCGCGGTGCCGACGTTTGCGAGCGCCTCGGGGGCGTGGGTGCGGTCAATCTGCTCGAGCAGTACGTCCAGCGCGCCGGCGGCCTTCGCGCCCGTCTGCCGTAGGGCAAAAAGCGCCGGGTCGACCGCCAGCACGTGAACCTGCCCGGATGCGGCCTCGGCCAACGCCTCGACTGCCTCGTCCCGATCCGTCCCGATGCGCCCCAAGGCCCAGGCGGCAAAGGGCACTGGGCTGAAGGTCCATTTGGCGTAAGGCGCCTTCCAGTCCTTCTCGATCACCGCGGCCAGGGCCGGCACTGCTTCCGCCGCGTCGGGCCCGATTGCCCCCAACGCCCAGGCCGCAAAGGCCGCCGTGCGCCGGTCATCGGCGCGGAGCATCTCGACCAGCGCGGGCACGGCCGGCCTGGCTTTCGCACCCATGCGGCTGAGCTGCTGCACGGCAAACCAGGCCGCGTGGGTGTTCTCCCGCACACGCAAGTCCGGGCTGTTCTGCCGGGCCATGTTCTGGTCCCGGATGGCCGCCAGCATCTCATCGATCGAGTCGTGGGCCATGGCCATGGGCGAAAGCCCGTCGGCCGGCTTGTCCCAAGGCGTGTCCGGCTCGGGGTCCAGCCGGGCCCGGGTTACCGCCTCGGCAACCAACAGGTCCGCCCGCTCGTCGACGTAGAACTCGATGAACGTGTAGCCGGCGTGGCGGTCGCCGGGCGACGCGCCTCGGGGCACGATCCGCTGCGCATCGCTTGGGTTGTTCGGGTCCAGGCCATGGGCGGTCTCCCATGCATCGGGCATACCGTCGTTGTCGGCGTCCGGCGGGGCGGTGCCCGGCGAAAGCCCCTCCATCAGCCCGCCCGCCGGGTGGTGATGGCCCCAGGAGCCCGTGCCCGTCTGCATCTCGCGGATCGTCCGCCGCGAGACCGCGTCGCGGGGCAGGCAGCCGGCCTGCGCGGCCACGAGCTGGTAGGCATCCTCGGCGGTGTCGGTCGTCACCGGGGCCATGGGAAACTCCTGCTCGACCACGTTGCTCATCACGTGCGGGCCGTCGCGCCACGGCTCGACGTAGCCGCCCTGCCAGGGCATGAGGTTGCCGTCCAGGTAGAAGTGGCCCGCGTCCTTGTGGTAGCTGCCGATGCGCCCTTGCCCGACGGTGTAGGGCGGCTTGTAGACCCGCACGCCGATGATTCCGCCCGGGCCGGCCTTGGAATAGTTGCCCACGATGTTCATCCGGTGCTCGTCGGCGTAGCGGTCGAAGACGAGGAAGCTCATCCCTTCGCCGCTGTTGTAGATCACGTTGTTGCGGAAGTCGGTCGGATAAGAGCCGCACAACGGGGTGCGCTCGCGGTGGTTGGCCAGCAGTGTGTGGTGGACGCTGATCGGCCGGGGGCCGTCGTAACCGGTGATCATGCCGAAGTTGTGCGGCTCGTCGCCCCCTTCCAGCCAGATCCCCGACTCCTCGGCCGTGCACCACTGGACGGTTGCGCGGTTCGCCACGTAGAGGTCGAAGCAGTCGTCGATGCTCCAGCAAGCGGAGACGTGGTCCACCACGATATCCTCGGAGTTGGTCAACTCCATGCCGCGGACGTTCCGCCCGGTATCCTCGGCCACGATGGGGCGCACGCGCAGAAAGCGGAGGACCACGTCGTGGAGCGGCTTCTCATCGGTCCCGCGGTAGGCGCTGATCTGCCCGGCGATGGTGATGCCCGCCCCCGGCGCCGTCTGCCCCGCGATCGTGACGTTGGAATGACGCAGCGCCAGGTAGCGGCGGCCCTTCGAGACGTTCGGCGGTACGATCACCCCACTGACGTCGAAGACGATGATCCGCGGGCCGGGCTGATCGCAGGCCCACTGCAAGCTGCCAGGGCCCGACGAGTCCAGGGTCGTGACTTTAATCACGCGCCCGCCGCGCCCGCCGACCGACCGGGCACCATAACCCTCGGCCCCGGGGAAAGCCGGCAGCACGTCGCTGTTCTCGTCGTTGTTGCCGGGCTGTAGGCTCTCCGAGTGCCGCTGCGCCTGGCCTTGAGCCATTTGCGGAACGAGCGCCACGGCGCCAGCGGCGACGACCGTTGCCGCTACGAAGACCGCGGCGACAGCTTTGGACTTTCCCACGTACATCACTTGCGGTGCTCCTTGTGTCAGCCTGCCGCGGCCCAGTCCGATCCTATTCTAGCCGCCGGCGATAGGGCCGCATATGGTGCTCAACGAATTGCGAAGGGCATCGTCCGCAGCATCGAAGGGTTCGTTCGCCACGCGCATCGCTCGCTCCCGCCGCTGGAGCGAAACGCACGTTCTGAAACTGCTTCGGGGATCGACGGTTCTTACGTGTGTTGGACCTCCGCCAGCACGGGCCTGCTCCATTGGGAGGCGGCCGCCCTTCAAATGGGGGGGCGCGGCCGAAGCGTTCTTCCGGCGGTTGCAGGCCCGGGTTCCCGATGGGATGATTGAGCCTGGCAGGCCGCGGAGGACGGCCGCATCGACGGCCCAGTCTGGGCAAACCGGCGCAACGCAGCGGTGGGCGCAGCCGCCGGTGTGCTTGGCCGTGGGCCCCGTTGACTCTTGCCACTCACTTGCAGGTGGTGAAGTCGAGGTAACTCATCAATTCATAGGAGACGAAGCCGTGATCCGAACCGCGCGAAGAGCCTTTCTCTTATCTGCGGGGATTCCCTGCCTCGTGATGTTACCCGCGAGCGTCACCGGCCTGCAGGGGGCCGAGACCCCGCGACAGGTATTAGAAGCCACCGGGGTTGCGGGTGGGTTGATCGTCCACCTCGGCTGTGGCGATGGCCGTGAAACGGCCGACATGTACCTCGGCAGCAGCTACGTGGTCCACAGCCTGGAGACCAGCGACAGTAACATCGCCGAAGCGAAAGCCTACATCCGTTCCAAGAATCTCTATGGACAGGTGTCGGTCGCCCGGTACAACGGCAAAACGCTTCCGTACGGTGACAATATTGTGAACGTGATTGTGGCCGACACCTTAGGTGGTGTCTCCACGGAAGAAGCCATGCGAGTTCTCACACCGCTCGGCGTCTTGGTCGTCGGTGGCAAGAAGACCGTGAAGCCTTGGCCCGACGACATCGACGACTGGCCCCAGTACCTCAACAAGGCCGACAACAACGCGGTGGCCAAGGACTCAGTGGCGGGACCACCCCGCTATGTCCAGTGGGTCGACAAGCCCGTCTGGTGCCGTTCCCACATGGGCATTCCGACCGTGGCCAGCCTGGTGTCCGGCAAGGGCCGGCTGTTCGCCATCGAAGACACTGCGCCGCCCGACAACCCCTTCCTGCCCGCCGCCTTTCGCATTGTGGCGCGTGACGCTTTCAACGGAAAGGAGCTTTGGTCACGCAAGATCAAGCGCTGGGAGTCGGTGACCCTGTACATCAAGTGCCAACCGGTTCAACAGCAGCGGCGCATGGCGGTGGTCGGCGACACGCTCTACTGCACCTTGGAGCTGGAAGGGCCCGCTTCCGCGGTCGACGCCGCTACCGGCGAAGTCTTGAAGGTCTACGAGAACACGAGCCCCACCCAAGAAGTGGCCTACGACCAGGGCATCCTGTTCCTGAACGTCGGCGACCGGTTCAACTCCTCGGCCTATAACATCGTGAAGCTCAAAGGAAAGCCGTTTGTAGAGGGGGTCGACCCCTCGGGTCCTTTCCACGGTGCGGGTTTCAAAGAGGGTTATGCCCCGGAGATCAAGGACAATGCGAATCCCGTAAGCGCGATTCTGGCCATCGACCCTGCGACGGGCGAGCAGTTATGGGCCATCCGCGATATCGCCAACTACACCGCCGGTTCGCTCTCCATCAAGGGAGACTACGCAGTCTATCAGGCCGCCAGCGGACTGTTCTGTGTCCATTCCAGGACCGGCAAGAGAATCTGGGCCAAAGAGAAGTCCATTGTCAACGCAGTGGGGCATGACTCTCACACACCGGGCACGACGCCGAATACGGTCGTCATCACTGACGACAAGGTCTTTGCCGTCGAGTCGAGCCCTACGCAGGGGATCGTTTCGAATGCCAAAGGAACGGTGTTTGCCTACTCGCTTGAGGACGGCAAACTGCTCTGGCAGGCTCCGGTTCAGGGTAACTACCAGGCATCGTGCGATATCTGCTACGTGAAGGGAACCCTGTGGATCGGCGGGCACAACCCCACGCAGCTCGATGTGGAAACCGGCGAGGTCATTAAGAAGATCGTCCAGAAGATGACGGGCCCCATGGGCCATGACCGTTGTTACCGCAACTACATTACCGAAAGATACTTCATCAACAGCAAGACCGGCGGGGCTGACTTCCTCGAGCTTCAGACCGGCAAGGAATTTCCCCACCACTGGACGCGCGGCTGCTGCGGCATGGGCGTGCTCCCGGCGAACGGGCTCGTCTACTCCACACCCTTCTCTTGCCAGTGCAGCATGGGGGCCATGTTCCAGGGGATGAATGCCTACGCCTCCCCCCAACCTGGCCTGCAGGCGTCCGATCAGCCTGTCACCGTCGAACGCTCCGCGCGGCTTCAGAAGGGGCCGGCCTACAACCAGATAACCGACGCGACCCCGGCGGCCGACGACGACTGGCCGGCCTATCGTTGCGACGGCTCCCGCAGCGGCGTCACCACGGCGGAGGTCCCTGCAACGTTGTCTCTGCGTTGGGAGACGAAACTCCCGACGCTGCCAAGCGCCGTCACTGTGGCGGCCGGAAAGGTGTTCGTCTGTGACGTTCATTCGCACACGCTATACGCCCTGGACAACAACAACGGTGAGACACAGTGGACCTACACTGCCGACGGCCGGATTGATTCTCCCCCTGCCTATCACCAGGGCATGGTGCTCTTCGGCTCCCGCGACGGTTGGGTCTACTGCCTCAGGGCCTCAAACGGTGCGCTGGCTTGGCGGTTCAAGGATCTGCCGGACAGATTTATTGGCGCCTACGGACAGTTGGAATCCGCCTGGCCGGTCTTCGGCAGCGTGCTGATCCAGGGCGACACGCTCTACTTCGCGGCAGGTCGCTGTTCCTACCTCGACGGCGGCATCTTCGTCTACGCGCTCAATCCGCGCACCGGTGAACTGCTCAAGAGCCGCTCGTGCTATGGCCCCTTCAGTGAATCGTCGGGGTTTCCTATTGGCGGGAATGCAGGCTTCAAGAACGATATCCTCGTCACCGACGGGACGAACCTCTACCTGCGCCACAAGGCGTTTGATCTGGAGCTGGCGGATGCCGCCCCCGGCAGACACATCGTTCCCAGTGGCGGCTTCCTGGACAGGCAGCCCCAGCACCGGACCTGTTGGGCTCTGAGTTCCTCAATCGGCCGATCATCCGGAGACATCCTGGTGAGCAACGGCAAGGAGTACTACGAAGTCCAGGGATTTCCGCTATGGCATAACCACTCCTACTTCGACCCGCGGCGAAACGGATACACCCTCTTCGCCGGCACCTTCGATTCACCGTCGCAGGCTGCGCCAAGAGACGCGGCAAGGACCAGGCGGGGCGCCAGGAGAGGCCGGGGCGGCGCCGGCAGAGAGATGTGGCGCCTTCAGGTCCCCATCACCGGCAAAGCCATGGCCATGGCCGATGACGTTCTGTTCGTCGCCGGCGAGCCCATGAGATTCGATGATCCCTCTTACCAGAATTACGTTGCCGCCTACAACGGTGAGCTAGGGGGAACGTTGTTGGCCGTATCCGCGATCGACGGGAAGAAGCTGGCAGAGTACAAGCTCAGCGCCGCGCCGGGCTGGGACGGCATCGCCATCGCCAACCGACGGCTGTACATCAGCTTGGCGGACGGCACGGTGCAGTGTTTTGGCCAGTAGAATCGCGTGGCCTCTCAGGAAGCGGATCTGGCGGAGAGAGGGAGTCGTCTTGACATTCGTTCGGAGTGAGACATCCCGTATGACGACGGTATACGCTAACTCGCGAAGACGACAAGCTTCCTCAAACCCGGGCTCAATTCGCAATGCCTCGTTGAAGTCCGCAATGGCGACGTGGTAATCGCCAATGTTGCCGAGGACTCGTCCCCGCTCGCAATATGCTTCCGCGCATTGTGGGTTTTGGGCGAGCGCTCGAGCGAACCTTTACCGGGCATCCACTTCATCGCCAGCGCGGAGGCTGCCCAGCGACCACACTTGAGAGGTGTTGTACCGTTTGGCTTCGGGGCCGCGCGGCTTCCACGGGTGCATCAGGATCACTTGGCTGCGGCGGCTGTCGTAGACCATGGCGCCGCAGAGCGTGGGCGCCGCCGGGGGGCTTTTTTGCGGGGCCAGGAGGGTCCAGCTTCGGGCCGCGGCGTCGAAAGCCCAGGTGTCGGCTTGCGCCGTGCCCCGGTCGGAGTGCGACTTCTGATACAGATACGCCTCCTCGTCCGTCTCGTCGCTGTACTTGGTCGTGTGGCCGCCGAAGAGGATCGTGGCATTGCGGGCAACGTCGTAGGCCATGCCGTGTCCGCAGCGCGGCCCGGGCGAGGGCCGTTCGGCCGGCGGGGTGGCCTCGGTCCAGGCGTTCGCGGCTGCGTCGTAGAGCCACGTGTCGCCCAGGTCGCGCTTGCCGTCGTGCCCGCCGAAGAGCACGACCACGCCCGCCGCGCGGTCGAAGGTCATGTTGTGCCACACCCTCGCGCACGGGGACGTCGTCGGCCGTGCGTTTCGCCACGTGTTCTCGGTCGCGTCGTAGAGCCAGGTCTGCGCCTCGCCGTCGAACGAGCCGCCGAACAACACCGCTACCCGGTTGGCCCGGTCGTAGACCGCCGCGCCGAGCGGCACGACCCTCGGCTGGGTCTTCGGCTGAAGGTCTACCCACTGCTCGCCGGCGAAATCGAACGCCCAGGTCCGGCTGCGCACGGGGTCGCCGCTGACATAGGGGAAAAGCACCTGGTCGCGCAGCGGGTCGTAAGAGAGCATGGCGAAGGTCAACGCCAGCGGGGGGCCGGAATCGTTCGGCTTGGCCCGGCCGGCCTCTTCCCACCGGTTCGTGGCGGGGTCGAGCAGCTCGGCGTACGCCTGGCTTCCAGCGGAATTGCCCACGCTGCGGCCCCAGAAGAACACGCGGTCGGCCGCGTCGCAGTAGACTGCCCCCGAAAGCGCGCGAGCCCAGGGCAACGCCGGCGGCTCGCCGGGATTGAGCCGGACCCAGCCGGCGGTGGGCACGGCCTTCGGCGCCGGGCGCTCCGGCTCGCGGGGTGGCTCGGCCGGCGAAGGGCGTTTCGGCGTCGCGACGGCCGGCGTCGGTTTTTCGGCCAAAGCCGGCTCCTCGGCCCGCCCCGGCTCGTTCCTTCGCGCGCGGTAGCGGTAGGCCCAGGTTTCGCACTTCCCTCGCCAACCCCCGCCCCACGTGACCAGCGCGACGTTGTGCGCCCGGTCGAACACGAGCGAGCCGAAGATGCCGTCCAGGGGCACCTCGGGCACGGCTTGGGGATTGGGGTCAACCCACTTGCCGGTGGCCGCGTCGAGCACCCAGGTTCGGTTGCGGTACTGCCGCCGGGAGAGCTTCTCGGCACCGGCGACGATCACCACGTGGTTGACGCTGTCGAAGGTGACGCCCACGTTGTGTACACCCTGCGGCCCGCCCTCGCGCTCGGTCTTGCGCCACTGGCCGGTCTCGATCGAGTAGAGCCAGGTGTCCTCGAGCTCGCCCCCGGCCAGGACCACGAGCTTGTTCTTCGTGTCGTAGGTCATGCCGGCGTTGTACGGCCGCTCGGGCAGCTTCGCGGCGACGGTGAACGTGCCCCGGGCCACGTCATACAGGTAGAGGCTATCGGACCGCGACGTGGCGGTCGCCACTAGCCGGCCGTCGGAGACGTAGGCCGTGCAGGCCCCGAACGCGGCCGGCGGGCACCCGTCCGGCAAGCGCAGGCGCCAGCGCCCGGTGGCCAGGTCGAAGTGCCACACCCCGTCGCCGCCGAAGCGCAGCCAGATCATCTCGTGCGCGACCGGATCGTAAACCAGGTCGTCGTAGCTATGGGCGGCCAGCGGTTGCCCGAGCGGGTCCACGGCCCCGGGCGTGCCGCCGCCCCACCATCGCACGGCCACCGGCGGCACGCGGCGCTCGTTGAGGCTCTCCCAGCGGTCCGACCCGACGCGATATGCCTGCACTTCGTTGCCGGGGTAGCTGTAATGGGCTCCGCCCCAGCTCAACACGCGGCCCTCCCGCGCGTCGAAGCACATGCCGCAGTAGTTGCGTTTCCACGGCCCGTCCTGCTCGGCGACGAGCCGGACCCAGGTGTTCTCCGGGATCGCCGCCAGGATCTGCGCGGCCGGCCGGGCCTTCTCGGCCGCCGCCGCGGACTCCGACGCCACGGCGGCCGCCGCCAGGCAAAACACCGCCCAGCCCATGCCTGTCGCCAAACCCCGTCGGTGCGTCTTCATGCGAATCTCCAATTGGTCGATCGCGCGTGTTTGGGGTGGCGGGCCGCCGCCTCGGGGGCAGCGCGGACCGCAAGCAGCCCACTGGACGATAGGCCAGGTTGGCACAACGTGCAACTAACCCCGGGACAATACCTGCAACCGGTTTGCCTCCGGTGGCAAGCCGGGCCGGGAGAGGCGGCGGCACCTGCCCGAATCGAGCGTACCGCCGCGGGCGCGCGGGGAAGTGCCCGCACTTCGGTCCGACCGCTCCCCGGAGCCTCTCGCCGGGCTTGGCGTCTACGACCTGTCGTCGGCTCGATGGACGTAAGTCTAATGTCAGTAATGAGTTATGTATTGGGGACGCAAGGGCGTTCGACAGGGGCGGGACTCGCTCTCGGTTTCGGTGGGGCCGGGGTGCGCTTTTTCTTGACAAACACAAGTGCGTCAATTAGGGTCAGCCACCAGTCCGATAAGGTCCCGGTAACACCCCCTGTTTGGAGACCCGCGCCATGAGTACGAGCCGCAAGCACCGTCGAGGTCGTAATCGGGTGACAGGCGTGAAGCGTGCCATTGCCGAAAGGTCGCCGCTGGGGCGCCCGCGGCGTCTTGCCGTCGAGAAGCTGGAGGATCGCCGGCTGCTGGCGCTGGTCATTTCCGGCGTGGACCCGTTGCCGAACGTCCACACCGCGCCGGCCGACACGGACGTGTCGGTGACGTTCGATCAGGACGTGGACCCGGCCAGCGTGAACGACCGTTCGTTTGTGGTGCACGGGATGCAGACCGGCTGGCTCGTGGATCCGCCGAACACGCTGGGCGTGAGCGGCCCGACGGTGAGCTTGGACCCGGCCGCGCCATTCCACGCCGGCGAGCTGGTCCAGGCCACGGCGACGCGCGACGTCGAAGCCCCGGTCAGCGGGGGGCTGGTCGATCCGTTCGTCTGGCAGTTCCGTGTGGCCACCGAGGGCGGCCCGGGTGTGTTCGAGGAGGTCGGGGCGCTGGGTGATTCGTGGAGCGAACGTGTGGCGCTGGGCGACCTGGACGGCGACGGCGACCTCGACGCCTTCGTCGCCAACGACAACTACGGCGCCAACAGAGTTTGGCGCAACGACGGCCTGGGCATATTCGAGGATACGGGGCAAACCATGGGAACGGCGTTCAGCAACGACGTGGCCTTGGGTGACCTGGACGGCGACGGCGACCTCGACGCCTTCGTGGCCAACGGCAGTTGGTGGGTGTCGCAACCCAACACGGTCTGGCGAAACGACGGGACGGGCCAATTCACCCTCTGGCAGAGTCTCGGTAATTCGACGAGCAACGCCGTGGCCCTCGGTGACCTGGACGGCGACGGCGACCTGGACGCCTTCATCGCGAATCAGCTAACGGCCGGCAACCCGCCGACCGGCGCGGCGAACCGGGTCTGGGAGAACGTCGACGGGCTGGGGACGTTCGTCGATACGGGCCAGCTCCTGGGAGACCCCGACAGCGGGCACTACAACAGTCAAGACGTCGCTTTGGGCGATCTCGACGGGGACGGCGATCTGGACGCCTTTGTGACGAACTGGTGGGGTGACAACATTGGCAGTCCCAACCGGGTCTGGCTCAATGACGGGGCGGGCGATTTTATCGACTCCGGACAGACGCTGGGGAACGCCGTCAGCATGTGTGTCGCCCTGGGCGATCTGAACGGGGACGGCCACCTCGACGCCTTCGTTGGCAACTATTACTATCAGCCGAGCCAGGTCTGGCTGAACACCGGCGACGGAACCGCCGGCTTCACCCCCGGCGAGGAGTGTCTGCCTGGCCACCATGCCCGCGGCGTCGACCTCGGGGACTTCGACGGCGACGGCGACCTGGACGTGATCGTCGCGAACGAACTTCAGTTCGACAAAACCCTCCGGAACGACGGGTCTGCACACTTCGACTTGATGCCGCAGGAGCTCGAGTTCGAAAGAAGCTGGGACGTGGCAACCGGCGACCTCGACGGCGACGGCGACCTGGACGTGTTCGTGGCCGCGAGCTACGGCAATCCCAACCACGTCTGGCTCCAGCGAGACCTGCACGTCCTGGTCTTCCACAAGGACGAGCCGGGCCAGCTCGGCCTTTACACGGTCGACCACGAGGGAACCTACGAGCGGCAGATCACCGACCACGGCTGGTACGCCGACGGCGCGGCAATCACCGAGCAACTCGCCTTTGCCGAAGCACCCCAGGACGGCATCTGGACCGTGGGCTTCTTCGGCGGCCAGCAGCAGCTTACCGACTACGGAAACGCCCCGAGCTGGTCGCCCAACGACGACCGCGTAACGTTCTACACGGGCACGGGCATCGGCACCGACCACCGCATCTGGGTCATGGACGCCGACGACCCGACGACCGCCGTGCAGATCTCCGACACGCCGGGCAGCTACCCGCAGTGGTCGTCCGACGGGTCGCTGATCGCCTATCACGGCGAGGTCAACAGCGGGATTTGGGTGATCACCCCGGGCGGGGCCGGCGAGACGCGGCTGACCACCGACGGGGCCTATCCCTCCTGGTCGCCCGACGGCACGCAGATCGTCTACACCAGCCTGAGCGATGGGTGCGTTTACGTCATGGATGCCGACGGCACCGATCCGGTGAAGATCTCCACGCGCCAGGGGCGGTTTGCCGACTGGTCGCCCGACGGGGCCCGAATCGCTTTCGAAGACACGGAAGACGCCGGCGGCGTTTGGGTCGTCAACGTGGACGGCACCGAACAGCGCGAAATCAACCCCGACGGTCACGCCCCCGACTGGCTGCTCAACGCCCCCGAGGCCATCGTCGGCGGCAAGGAGTGGCTGGCCGCGCAGCAGGACCCGGCCGACGGCGCGTGGAGTGACGCCTATCCGATCGGCAAGACCGGGCTGGCCTTGCTCAAGCTGGAAACCAACGCCATCGAGGCGGGCATGGCTCCCATCGGTCCCGCCTACAACTTTTACACCAACGTGACCGAGGGCTGGGACTACCTCTTGGCCAACGCCCATACGGTGGCGATCTCCACGCAGGCCGCCGGCGATCCGGATACCGACGGCGACGGGATCGGCGTCGGCTTCTGGCTGCCGGGGAGCGGCGTGCCGGTTTACGAGACCGGCATCGTGGCCATGGCCTTGGCCTGCAGCACGACCCCCGACAAGGTCATCACCCTGCCGGGCAGCGAAGTCGACGGATGGACCTACCGGGAGGTGCTCCAGGACACGGTCGACTACCTCGCCTGGGCGCAGCGCGACGACGGCGAGGGCCGCGGCGGATGGGACTACTTTCCGGACGAGCAGTCCGGGGATCCCGGCCGGGCCGACCAGTCCAACTCCGGATACGCCGTGTTGGGGCTGGCCTACGCCGAGGCGCCCGCCCCATGGGGATTCGATCTGGCGGTTCCCGACTTTGTCCGCTCGGAGCTCGATATTTGGGTGACCAACATCCAGGACCCGGTCGACGGCGACACGCACGACGGCGGGGCTATCTACAAGTTGCCCAATAATGACCGTGCACCGAACGTCCTGCGAACCGGCAACCTGCTGCACCAGATGGCGTGGCTGGGCAACACGCCGGACACCCCGCGCGTCCAGGACGCCATCGACTACCTCGTGCGCCATTGGGACGATACAAGTATGCAAGGCGGCTGGCGCCCGGAGCCGGGCCGAACGGATTATTGGGGTGTGGGCGAGTACCAGGCCATGTACACCACCATGAAGGGTTTGGAGGCGCTGGGGATACGGTATCTCACTTCGCCGCCCGATCCGATCGACTGGTACGCCGATTTCCGCGACCTGCTGGTCGCCGAGCAGAAGCTTAACGGGGCATGGCCCGAGTGCAATCACGACGACGGGGAGCGAATCCTCTCCACGTCGTGGGCCCTGTTGGCCTTGCAGGGGGTGATCGTCCCGCCGCCGGAGATGCCCGATTTCGTGGTGCCGGAAAAGCACGAGGAGTGGATCGACGAGACGCACTACAGCGTGTCGTACACCGTTCGGAACAACGGAAACACGACGGCCCCGGCAAGCGACGTTACGCTGATCATCGACGGGACTCCCTGGGACACTGAGCCCGTGCCGGCGCTGGACCCCAACCAGACCCACAGCGGCACGTTCGACGTCCCGGTGCTACTGACCGGTCAGTACGATGCCGTGGTGGTTTACGCGGACTACGGCACGGACGGGTCCGGGACCATCGACGAGCTGAACGAGGAGAACAACAGCAACAGCAACTTCTGGATGCTGCCGGTCCCCGGCCGGTACGTCTTCTACAACGACAGCTTCTACGACGGCGACGATCCGGCGACCAACAACGCCGACGATGGGGCCATCGCCCCTGACCCGGACACCGCCAGCAGCCCCGAGCTGGGCAAGACCGCGCTGTTGCCCGGCCAGACCGCCACGTTCCAGAATTACACCAGCTACCCGAAGGGCATCAACGGGATCATGGTCGATATCGTCGGCGTGGGCGATCCGGTGACCCTTGGCGCCGGCGATTTCATATTCAGGGCCGGCAACGACGACGACCCGGACGCCTGGCCGCTGGCCCCCGACCCTTCGAGCATCACCGTGCGGCCCGGCGAGGGCGTGGGCGGTTCCGACCGGGTGACGCTCGTCTGGCCCAACTACGACACGGTCAGCCCGGACCCCACGACCCAGGCCGTGGCCAAGCAGTGGTTGCAGGTGACCGTCAAGGCCACGCCGAACACCGGGTTGGCCGAGCCCGACGTATTCTACTGGGGCAATGCCGTGGGCGAGTCCGGCCTGGGCAACTTCGGGGGGCAGGCGCTGGTCAATGCAGTCGACTCCGGTGCGGTGCGCGACAATTCCCACAATCCGTACATTGTCCCGGCCCCAATCGACGACTTCGTCGACTATGACCGCGACCAATGGGTCAACGCGGTGGACTTCGGTTTCGTGCGCGACAACGCGACGAATCCCACGACCGCGCTGCAACTGATCACGGCGCCCCCGACGGGACCGGCGCCCGGTCCGGAAGAGGCGCCGGCGCCCGCGCGTTTCGAGCGTGCCGCACTTCACGGCGCGGCGCTGGGCGAGCTGAGCACCCAGCCGGAAGACCGTGTCCAAGCCGGCGTTCACTTCGCGGAGCTGCCCTGGCTCGACGGCTCCGAGGCATCGGGCGCCGAGGGCCGATCGTCGCGCAAGGTCGACCCGACCAAGGCCGCCGTGGACAGGCTGTTGGCGACGCTCACTTAACGATCAGGACGTCCGGGTTCAGCCCCGCCTGCTGAACAATTGCGAGGAAACGTTTTCGCAACCTGGTGTTCAGCCGCATCAGGCGACGGGCGTGCTTGAGGTTGCGGCGGTCGGTGAGCTGCCGGATCAGTTCCCGCTGCTCTCTGATGCGGCCGGCCAACTCGTAGGCGTCTCGTTGCGTCAAGCCGGTCTCGGCGTAGCGGCGGCAGCGGTTGCGGATTTCCTGGCCGACGACGCGAAACGCGCCGAGCACGTCAACCGGACTGCACCGAAATAGCCGGCTCACCATGGGACGTTCCTCACGTACTCACCGCGCAACGAAAAAGGGGCCCCGGTCTACTTTGTGCGAAGCACCCTTCGGGCCGTTTCGGCAAGATAGACCAGGTCCCCATTTTCGTTCCGACCCCAGGTTGGCCTTCGGCGAGCCGGCTGTCAAGCGGGGGCTCGCCGGCCGCTTGCAACCCGGTGCTCGGCTTGGTAATATGGTTTGCAGGGCAGCGCGGCGGGGAGAGAAGAGGGGGATTCTGTTCCCGTTGCGACAGGCAGCAGGCAAGTTCCGTGTGCCGTCCGCCGGTTGGAGACTGGGCGGATCCCTCGGGTTGCGGCACGCGGAGTGTGCCTACTACGTCGACGCACCGGCGATTCGGACCTATCCGCAACAGCAGCGAATTTGCCAGAACGGCCTTGACGATCAAGCGGTTTCCACTTTGAGTAAGAAGAAGGAGGCACCCTGATGAGAAGCACCCGGACCCTTGCAGCAATGGCGGTGTTGGCACTGGCAGGTGCGGTCTTCCGGCCGGGCCCGCAGGTGGCTCGGGCCGAGCCGGTTTTGGACCTGGTGACCGGGCTGGGCGACCCCATGGGCGTGGCCGTGGACACGGCCAACCTGCGCATCTATTGGGCCGACGAGGACTGGGGCACGATCTCTCGGGCATCTCTCGACGGCAGTGGGGTCGAGACCCTGGTGGGTGGGCTGGACGACCCGTTCGGCATCGCCCTGGACGTGCCCGGCGGAAAGATGTACTGGACTGAGGAAGGGTCTGAGTGCATCCGGCGGGCCAACCTCGACGGTAGCGGCGTCGAGCGCCTGGTCGGCGGGCTGGACGAGCCCATGGGCATCGCGCTCGACCTTGCCGGCGGCAAGATGTATTGGACCGACGAGGACTGGGGCACGATCCACCGGGCCAACCTCGACGGCAGCGGAGTGGAGACCGTGCTCGGCGGGCTGGACGATCCCATCGCGATCGCGCTGGACCTGCCCGGCGGCAAGATGTATTGGACCGACGAGGGCACGGAGAGCATCCTGCGGGCCAACCTCGACGGCAGCGGCGTGGAGCGCCTGGTCGGCGGGCTGGACGAGCCCATGGGCATCGCGCTGGACCTCGTGGACGGCAAGATGTATTGGACCGACGAGGGGAGCGAGAGCGTCGGGCGGGCCAACCTCGACGGCAGCGGCGTGGAGACCCTGGTCACGGGCTTGGACGACCCGGTGGGCATCGCCGCGGGCCGCGTGGCCAACCACCCGCTGAGCGGCGCCCCGCTGGACTATCCGATTGCTGGCATCGTCTGGACGGACGAGGACGAGGACAAGATCCAGGGCCTCGTGTTCGACGCCGATGTTCTTACCGATGCCGTGGGGGGCGCGGCCGTTTCTTCGGACGCGCAAGCGAACCCCGAGCCGGGCACGCTGGCGCTTTGCGCAGTCGGCGCCGTCGTTCTCGTGTGTTTTGCGCAGCGTCGGCGTAGGGGTTAACCCGCACGCACGCTCGTGCAGATGATCTCCGCCGGCGAAGAGACCGGCAAGCTCGACCAGGTCCTGAAGGTCAACTATTACTACGACGCCGATACGCAAATCGCGATCAAAGCCGCCACCAGCATGATCGAGCCGTTGCTGATCGCCGCCATGGGCGTGGTGGTCGGCACGATCGGCCTGGCCCTGTTGCTGCCGATCTTCGCGCTGAGCAAGCAGCCGTGATCGGCGGCGGGTTACGACCGGCACCGTGACAACGCCCTTGCCGGGGTGTAAAATGTCCGGTGATGAGCGACTCCCCAAACAAGCTGAAGCTGCTCTTCCTCTGCACCGGCAACTCCTGCCGCAGCCAGATGGCCGAGGGGTGGGCGCGGCACCTGAAGTCGGACGTGATCGAGGCGTATTCGGCGGGCGTGGAGACGCACGGGCTGAACCCCAACGCCGTCAACGTGATGGCCGAGGCGGGGGTGGACATCAGCGGGCACCGGTCGAAGCACGTGACGGAGCTTGGGGACGTGGCGTTCGACGTGGTGGTGACCGTGTGCGATCACGCCCACGAGACGTGCCCCGTGCTGCCCGGGGCGCCGCGCGTGGTCCACGTCGGGTTCGACGATCCCCCGCGCCTGGCCGAGGAGGCGAAGACCGAGGAAGAGGCCCTGGCGATTTACCGCCGAGCGCGGGACGAGATTCGGGCGTTTGTCGAGACGCTGCCGGAGGGGCTTGGTTGATCGCGGGAGGTCCGTGCCCATGCGGGGATTCGACAGCCGTCGTGCGCTGGGGCTCGTCTGCGCGCTCGTCGCGATTCGGGCGGTGTTCGAGGGGGCGATAGCGCCGAGTCCCGCGCGCGGCCAGCCAGCCGACCCCGGGCTCTTTACGGCGCCCTGGGGAGAGATCGAGCCGAGCCCTCCGTTTCGCGGCAACGTGATCCCCCAGCCGCCACGGCAATCGGTCGCGTGGCAGGCGCCCGAGACGTCTTTGCCGGGGGCGGTCGTCTCGGCCGCCAAGACGCTCTTCGAGCAAGGTCTCGCCGACCCTCGTGGCTGCGAGTACCGCGAGATCCGGATGGGGACGGGAAGCTGCTGGAACGGCGACGGGGGCGTCGTCTCGACCCACGGCTGGGTGCTGCCCGCCGATCCCCAGCAGCCGCAGCGTTTCGCGATCTGCTGGAATGGGGTGATCTATCCGGTCGTCGAGGTCCGCGAGCCGGCCGATCTGCGGGCCGACGTGCGCGCGGCCCTCGAACACGAGTGGCGCACGGATGGCCTGATCCAGCCGATCAACTCGAGCGTGGTACACGACTATCTGGAACGCAACGCCGTATCCCCCCGGAGGATTTCACCCATAAGGACGTGCCTGCTGCTGCGCCTTGGCGAGACGGCGTTGGCCGAAGCCGTGTGGCGAAAGTGGACGGCCGCTGCAAACGAGGAGCTGACCCGCCGCAACCTCGACGTCGAGAAGCCCTACCTGGTGCTCGTCGGCGATTGGACGTGGGCCCTGTACGATCGGGCGGTCTGTGCGCACATGCGGGGCGACGACCGGTTGGCGCTTCTCTCGGCCGAGAAGCTGGCCCCGATCGTCGAGGCGGTCGAACGCGAGGCAAAGCGGCGTGGATTCGAAGTGGAAGAACGGTTCTTCGGGCGATCCCTCGACGAGCTCTTGGCCGACCAGCGCCGGCGGGCGAAATCGCCGCCGCCCGAGCGGGCCACGCTGGCGGAGCCCGGTCGCTACGCCACGAAAGCCGCCCGCATCGCGGCCCTGATCGAGGAGCTGGAGGAGTGCGCCGCGCGCCAGCAGGGGATGCCGGGCGTGATCGCGCTCCGCGAGGCCCCCGTGGTGGGCATGTTGGTCGCCGAGGGGGAGGAAGCCGTCGATCCGCTCCTGGATTGCCTCGAGCACGACACCCGGCTGACCCGCTCCGTCGAGTTCTGGTGCGACAGGGGCCGGGGTCGTCGGCTCATCGGAGTTGCCGAGGCCGCCCACGACGCGCTGCTCGCGATCATCGAGGTCGCTCCTTCCGCCGAGTTGCTCGACGAAGCCCACGAGCTGGGCGTGGGCAGCGCGGAGGGGCGGAAGGCAGCAGCCACGGCGTTGCGCGGATACTGGAACCGCGTCAAGGACGTGCCGATGGTCGAGCGGTGGTATCGGGTGCTCGCCGATGACCAAGCCGGCCCGCAGGGGTGGTACGACTCCGCGGTGAAGATCGCGCAGCCTGTCGCCCCCTTTGAGCCGTCCGGCCGCTGCGGGCTTTGCACGTGGAAGGGGGCGCCGGATGAGGGGGCCGAGCTGTACGGCGACGCACTGCGGGACGGCCGCCGCCCGGGCGTCGCCGACCTGACGGCACGACGGATCCGTCAGATGCTCGACCGGGTCGACCGCGACGCCCAACTGGGCCCTCCCAAGCCGGAAATCGCCCGGCGGGACCTGTGCTATACGGTCTATCCCATGATGCTCGCCCTGGCCTACTGGGACCGAGCCGCCGGGGTGCCGTTACTCCGGCAGTTCCAGCAACGGTGCTTCGACGGGCACGTGCGGGACCTGAAGGACTACGGCCAAAGCCGGGAGTTCCGGAGACACGCCGCGGAGGTGACGATGAGGCTGGGGGAGCTGGGCGATCGTGAAGCGATTGTCCGCTACGCGGCCTGGCTCGAGACGCAAACGCCCGAGTCGTTCTCCGGTGGGATTGCCACGGTCTTGAAGCCCCTGTGGCGGTGGCCCGACGCCACGGCCGTCGATCCGGCGGTCGAGCGACTTTTCGGCACCGAGGGCCCCGCTTGGCGTCTGCCGCGAGGGGAAGACGCCGATTGGTGGGGCTGGGACGGGTTCTTCACCAGTTCTGCGATTGGGTGGCCCGGCGTGCGCCGCCAGTTGCTGCGGTGTCTGAACGACCAGACCACTGCCGGCAACATCGAGGTGCGGGACGAGGGTTACGTCGTGGCGAGTGCGGGTAGCGCGAACACCTACCCCGGCGATCCGCTTTGTCCGCCAACCGGGACCAAGGCCACGTTCCGCACCTGCGACCTGTACGCCAACCTGCTCTCGGAACTGCCGGGCACGCCGCAGTGTGAGCTGTTCTGGCCCGAGGCCCACCGCGATTGCGCCGTGGCCCGATGCCGGGACTTCCTCGAACAGTACGGCGGATGCTTTCGATACACGCGTGACCCCAACGTCATGGCCGACTCGCCGAGCGTTGAGGACGCGCGGTTCACGCTTCGGCCCCTTAAGCGCCCAGCCACGCTGGAGGACGTCCGTCGAGGCCGGGCCATCTTCTCATTGGAAGGGGAGGGCGGCCCCACGCGCGTCGTCCAGGGCACACGCCGCACGGCGGCCCGGTGGACCGCGCTGAAGGACTACCCGGTCCTGTGCCGCTACTCTGACCCCTATACGTACGAACCCCGTCCTGTCGTCGAGTACGATCAGTCGGGGGGAATCTACCAGGTCGAAGAGGTGCAGACCGCCGCCGGGTGGTTGCGTTACTACGGGTTCGTCGGGCGTTACACCGTGGCCCGCGTCCCCGCCGAGGAGATCGAGTTCCTCTTCTACGGCCCGGGCGTCGTGCTCCGGGATCGCTTCGTCTGCTGGGTCGAATCGCCGGAGTGCCCCGACGAGCCGGGCGTGACGCCCCTGGAACCGAAGACACGGCTGGGCGAGGCGTTGCCGGTGAGCGTTTGGGTGTTCAACCGGACGGGTCTCGACCAGCCGGCACCGAGGTTCCACGACGTGGAGACGTCGTCCGATCGGCCGGCCGGCGCGATCGGCTGCCGGGTGCGTTTGTTTCGGGCCCGAAACAGCGACGGTTTCCCGCCGGTCTGGGACGCGCGGTGGGCCGTCCCCGCGTTCGGCGGGATGAATGAAAACCGGTGGGCGGACTGGGTGGAGCTGAAGCCCGCCTCGCCGCGAGGTTTCTCGATGCCGCAGACCGAGCGAACCGTGGGCGCGGGAACGTGCCTCAACGTCGCGCGGTGGGACTTGAGCCGGCGCTTTGAGCTCAGGGAGCCGGGGTGGTACCGAGTCGAGGTCACCTTCCAGCCGGGACCGGAAGACACCCAAGGGCTCGGATCACTCAAGGAGGACTTCCGGCTGTTGGACAAGAGAACCGATGGCCGGTAGCGGACCGATACGGGGCGAGCCCGGCGCAGACGCCAAGCGCAGTCGGGGCTCACTGTGGAAGAAGCGCCCAGCGGGGGCCTAGAGGCCCGCGATCATGCGGTTGCGTCGGGCGCGGCGTTCGGCGCGAAGGCGGGCACGCCGTTTGATTTCGCTGGGCTTCTCGTAGTATTCGCGGCGTCGCATCTCTTTCTTGATGCCGCTGCGTTCCACCAATTTGCGGAAGCGACGGACCGCCTCCTGGATCGATTCGCGTTCCCGCAACGTCAGTTTGACCACTCAGTGCTCCTTGTCGCTAAGGTCCTGGAATGGGCGGGGATTGCGCGGTTTCTCCCGCCCGGCCCGTGCACACTCGGCCGCGAGCCCTATAATGTACACTACCGCGCGGGCGCTTGTCCACCGTTATCGGACGGCGAAGTGCGGTTTTTCCAGCCCGGGCACGGCCCTGCGGGAAACACCGGACGCGGCCCGCGGTAACGGCACGTCTTCCGCGACCCTAAAACCTTATCCAGCTTACACTTACCGCGCTTCGTTGAGCCAGCCCTGCTGGACCTGAGCGCCTCGAAGAGCCGATGCCGTAAGGAGAAGTCGGTTCCCCCGCCGCCTCGCAGGAGCCCGCCATGACCGAGTCCGCTTCGCCGATCGACACCCTCTTGGACCTCGAATCTCGGCACGAGGAGCTGCTCGACCAGTTGGCCGAGCTGGACCAGCAGGTCGAGCAGGTGTTGCGCCAATGGCAGAGCGGGCGCGAAGAGGGCACAGCCGCTCAATCGGGTGGATAAAAACCACCCATTCTCAGGGCTATCGGCCACGGCGGCAAGCCCTGGCGTCCCGCCAAACTCGCGCCGCTATTCGAACGGCGTGACGGCGGCGCCCTCGGGCACGGCGGACTCTTTACCCTCGCCGAACGGAGCGGGCTTGCCGAAGGGCTCGACCTCCGGCTCGGCTTCGAACTCGCCCTCGCCGTCCTTGAAGCCACCCTCCTCGAAGCCCATGTCGGGCCCGGCCCCAACCACCTCGCCGCCTTGGTGCGTGATCATCGCCTTCAGCTCGCTTACCGGCAGGTCCTCCGGCAACTCCTCCACGTGCCCGTCGAAGAACACGGCGAACAAGGGACCGCCGAACAGGTCGAAAAGCGTGGCCTCGGGATCAGACGCGTCGGGCATCGGTAGATCCTGCGGCTTGGTCCACGGCACGCCTCGATCCTCGGGCGCCTTGACGATCATGATCGTGCGGCTCGAGCCATCCGTGATGTCCGCGTGACTCACGCCGGAGGGGCCGCCGAACGGGGCCCCCTCGCCGGAGAACACGAGGAACCTCGTTTTGGCGGGAGACATCAGGCGCTGTTTCAGGTCCGGATCGGCCAGGGCCGCGGCCCTGTCGGCGCGGTACGCCTCGAGCGGCTCTCGGTCCGCTTGGGAGGCGAATACTGGCGGTATGTACATCAGCTTGGCCAAGTGCACGTTGTTGGGGCCGTCCCAGGGCTCGGTGAGCGGGACCTTCTTGTAGAGATCGGCCGACGGCTGATCGTCGAGGTACGGCATCAGGGCCACGCGCCAGCTCAGCAGGGGCTTGCCGTTCGCATCCGTGATTGCGCCGGGCGGAAAGGAACCGTTGTTGACTGTCGAGTACATCATCATGGCCGTGCCAAGCTCGTGCAGGTCCTGCATTTCCGCCGCAGCTAGCTTGGC
>Ga0180437_10000182_pt1 | contig 131262 bp, 116 predicted proteins | sample SS_ome_4_FD_132410 | JGI IMG/M metagenome (GOLD analysis project Ga0180437, IMG submission 132410) | Hypersaline lake sediment archaeal communities from the Salton Sea, California, USA - SS_3_D_1 metaG | ecosystem: Environmental > Aquatic > Non-marine Saline and Alkaline > Hypersaline >...
GCCAAAAAAAATTCTTCAGGATCCATCCAGGCCAATATATTCAGCATGGGAATCATTCAGGAGTAAAACATGGATAAGATTCTGCAGGATAAAATCCCCGTTTTAATTGCAGCTAGACTTTCGTTATTATTGGCAGTTTACCTGTGGTTTTCAGGCTTCAAAGATGAAGGTGTTTTTGTCGCCTTCTGGATTCCAAGCATTCTGGTGCTTGGCGCTTTTTTTTACGCCGGGAGGTTTCAGGGATGAACGATGCATTCCTCTTTATTTTTGGTTTCTTTGTGACATTACTGGCGGTTGGTCCTCTGATTTATGCTGCAATATTAGACGCCAGAGATGACTGATAACCGCCAGGGTGAGTTTTTCATCTGGCTATCAAGAGCATCATTGATGTAATTTATTTAGGCGCTACTTCAAGAAACATCAAGGACAAACTTTTTCAGCATTTTGAAGATAATCTAAGTTGGACATGCGACCAGAGAAATCCCAACTAAAAACCTGGCTGGGCTCTAGCACAATCGCAACTTCTGTTTCCCTTTTTGCAAGCAGTTTTTTTGCAAGGGAATTATGGATATCCCCCAGGTAACGTACTAAAAGTTTTTCGAGAATCTCCGGTCCAAGCGATTTATCGATTCTGGCTTTTGCGCGCCCGCGTATCCCACAGTAAGGTGGTCGGTCCTCAGCGATTTCGAAACCGCAGCGAGGATTATTGAGCAGGTACTCAACAATACGGGCCGATTCTTGGGTTGCACAATAAAGATACCCACCATCATATATAAACCATAAAGAAATAACAACCGGCCAATCATTCTTCATGTTACAGGCGATCCGGATCGGAATTCGGACTTTAGCAAGATAACTTTTATACGCATCCAGATTTTCTCTCATTACTGGCACCTCAGTCTGATTTGATTTCTGTAAATTCCTTCAGCTTCCTAACTAATCCGGCGAAGATCAGGCTGTGGATGGGATATAAACCGTACCAGTAAAGCAAACCAGATAAGCCCTTGGGCGCAAAAAAGGCGGTTTGTGTCAGCAGTGAAGTCTCCTGATCATTGGTGACATCAAACTGCAGCCAGGCTTCTCCGGGCAGTTTCATTTCAGCCCTTAAGGATAACGATCGCCCCGGGTCCAGTTTTTCAACCCGCCAGAAATCTAGCGCATCCCCAACCCGGATATCCTCCGGATCGCGCCTGCCGCGCCGCAAACCAACCCCGCCAAACAAACGGTCAATAATGCCGCGGATTTCCCAGGCCCAATCAAAATACAGCCAGCCGTTTTCCCCGCCTAATCGGGAAAAAGTCCGGTAAACCTGCTCCGATGGTGCGTTTACCTCTATCTTTCGCTGTTCAACAAACATTCCCTCCTCGATCCTCATAATTACCGGATCCTGGTCTCCCAAACTGGAACACATAGAATCTGTCCAGCGAGTCTCTACATTACCCAAATCCAAATTTGCCAGCGCAAGCCTTACCGCAGTCCTATAATCAACTGGTTCAATTTCAGGGAATAGATTCTTAGCGCAGCGGTCGCGGACAATTACTTCGTTCTTCAGCCCTTCAACCAGCGGGCGGGTGATATTGGCTGGAATGGGTGTCACCCAGTGCACCCAGTATGAAGAAAGCCTGGGCGTTAAGACCGGTACGGAGATCAGGTAGCGCTTCAAACCGCGTTCGTGTGCGTATCCCAGCATCATATCGCCATAGGTAGTTATCTCAGCCCCGCCAATTTCAACCACCCTGCCAACGCTTTCCTCTACCTCCAACGCAGCTGTGAGATATACCAGCAGATCCGAGATCGCAATAGGCTGTACCCGGGTGTAAACCCAGCGCGGGCAAACCATAACCGGTAACCTCTCGGTCAGGTAGCGAATCATCTCAAATGATATACTGCCGGATCCCACAATAATCGCCGCCCTGAATTCAGTTACCGGTACTCCGCCTTCTGCCAGTACCTTCCCGGTTTCCTGCCTTGATTTCAGGTGTTCCGACAGATTTTCCTGCGGATCTCCCAGCCCACCCAGATAGATAATCCGCTTGATCCCGGCTTGCTTTGCAGCTCTTCCAAAATTACCAGCAGCCAACAAATCGCGCCGGTGGAAATCTCCACTGCCGCTCATGCTATGGATCAGATAATATGCCACATCGATCCCATTCAATACCTCCTTAAGAGTATCGGGCTTGAGCACATCACCGGTCAGTATCCCGACCTGCCCCGCCCAATTGCGACCCTGAAGACGGGCCGGGTCTCTGACCAGAACCCGAACAGGATATCCCTTTTCCAGCAAGACCGGAACCAGCCTACCGCCGATATAACCTGTCGCTCCAGTGACCAGAATCCTTTGAGCTGAGTTCATTTTAAAAATCTCCTTCCATTGATTCCGCATATCCGGTCAATTCAACATACCCAATTCCTGAAACCTGCCTTCCCGAAATTGTACCTTCAATTTTCACCGCCCCCTCCCAGTAGATATAAGAGACATCCATTTCCTGATCAGCCAGTAAAGGTTTGATCTCAAGCTGTAAATCGAGAGAAGGCACTTCCAGCAGCCATTCTGAAGGATATTCTGCCCCGGAATTTGGGCTGCGCCAGGTATCGACTGCCCGTAAAGTAAATTGCTGGTTGGATAGTTGGGAAGTCTGTCCCTGGCTGTCAACCCAGGTGCCGCTTGAAAATGGATCAATGCTCCCATCTATTCGGCGAATTTGAAAAACCATCAAATCGCTGCCTTCGTTTAACTGGAGTGAAAACCAATCCCAACCCACCTGTCCGGGAGAAAGAGCATTGGTGCTGAACTCGTGATCCATCCAACTCATTCCTTTTACCGCAAAAACCTGGTTCTTGATGATTAATCTTCCAGAAGTATCAAGCCTTGTCTGGCTGTAATAATAAGAAGCATTTCCCGGATCAGGTCCTTTCTGACTGTAACCTCCCTCCCCATGAAGAACCGGGCCCTTGAAGTCGTCCAGTGACAAGTCCAATTCGATTTCTGCCTGGGAGGCGCGGAGTGCGAATTTTCGATCGTTTACCTGTTCCACCCTCCAATCTCCTAGCCACACCTGAAATGGATTGATTTTTGAACCAGCCAATCCGGCTGCGCCGCGTGCAAACCTTTCAAAATCATAATGCTCGACCGATTCTACATCCGTAATCGCAAAATGAGCCATATATACCTGGTCAGTTGCCCAGGCGGATTGGCGATCAACGCGGTCACCGGAGGGGATAAGCGCCCTCCGGAAAAAAGTCAGCTGGTAACCAAAATGGTCACCATTTTCACTTTCAAGATTGCCTGTGTAATACCACCATTCCGTCTGGTAATCAGGGTGGGGACCATAATCCTCAGGGAAGTCCCACTCGCGAGGACCTTCAGCACGGGTGAAACCGGTTGGTGGATCAAAACTGGTAACAAGTACAGGTATTTCCTGGTTATTTCCACGTGAGGGGAAACCTGCTGCACCCAGAATTATAATAAAACTGAAAATTATGATTAATACAATGATTACCCTTTTATTCATTTAATTACCTGATTCATCACTCATAACGGATCGCTTCAGCAGTATTTCTATGGATTATGCGATACGCAGGGTAAAGCCCAGCCAGCATAGCGGCTGCCATCCCGATAAGCAGTGCCAGGATAAATGGCTCAAGTTCCAGCTGCAGTTGCAAGGTCCAGCTAAAAGAACGGCGGTTAATAATATAAACCAGAATCACAGCCAGCATAAGACCAGCCGGCATTGAAAGCAATCCAGCCACCGCGCCCATAAGGCCTGCCTCCAAAGTAACCATCCGCCACAGTTGTCTCCCGGTCAACCCGATTGCTTTGAGAATTCCCAGCTGGCGCTGTTTATCAAGTTGCAGGGACATCATGGCGCTTAACACGCCAATAAAAGCGACCACAGCGGTCAGCAGCTGTAATGCGCTTACAATGGTAAAGGTCCGGTCAAAAATCCTGAGGGTCTCTTCACGCAATTCTCGATTGGATTGCACAAGCAGGGATTGGATCGGTGACAGCCCACCTTTAACTTCATCAACCACTGATTGCACGTCCATGCCGGGCTCAAGTATCAATGCCGCGGCTGCAATCCGGTCATCCTGCCACAGGTTCTGGTAATTCCCCAGCGACATAATTACATTCCCCTGGCTTGAACCATAGTCGTAATAGACCCCGGCAATAGGAAAATTGCGCAGACCGTAATCAGTATAGAGCGATAACTGGCCCCTGGACCTAGGTAAATCCAGCCGGTTTGCCAGCGGCTCAGAGACCAGTACAGCTCCTTCTTCAACTATCTCCCAGATCTTTTCAACTGGATAGTCCGCTGCCAGGTAAACCTGCTCCAATCCATCATTCGGATTGTTATTTGCGGATATCTGGATAGGACCTTCCGGGGAATTAACAATTGCAGTCTGAAGCAGGTCAACCCTTGCGACTCCGTTAAATTTCTCCAGAATGGAGAGTGCTTCGGGGTCGATAGAATAAAGCGGCTGGCTTGCCGTTGCGCCAGGAACCGAGATATAGACATCCCCATGCAGTATCTGGCTCATCCAGGTTTCAACTGTAAAACGGAAACTTCCCACCATCAAACTGAAACCAACTGTCACCGCGATCGCCATCATCAATGCGGCAACTGCAACCGATGTCCGGCTGATTGAATTTACCACTTCTCGGGGTGCCATACGTCCCAAAACACCCCATATCCTGCTGGTAATATGCACTGCCAACCTCATAATCCAAACTGTGAATATGGGTGTGATTAATGCAAAACCGATGATAGCAATAAACGTCCCCAAAAAACTGAATACAAGGCTGTATTTGGATATTGCAAGTATGCAAAATCCGAACAATATGACCAGCACCCCAGCAACTCCAAGACCACGCACAATTTTCCGGGCTTTTGATTCAAGGTTGGCCCGCGAGAGAGCAGCGCGCGGCGTTACACTGGCTGCCTCCCAGGCAGGGAAAGCGGCAGCGGCCACTGTCGCAAGCACTCCAAGTGCAGCTCCTTTTACCAGGCTGCTTACCGCAATCGGGATATCCCTTACAGTGGTTACAAAGAATAGATCATTGATTGTCTGAGAAACGAGATTAACGGTTCCCCGGCCAAACAGGATACCTGCTGCCATTCCAACTGCTGAACCCATTACCCCAATAACAAGGGCTTCACTCACAACCATCAAAAATAGCTCCCGGCGGGTTACTCCAAGGCTGCGGAGTATCCCAAACAACCGCCGGCGCTGAACAACAGAAAATGTCATCGTGTTATAGATCAGAAAGAGCGCTACCACAAGAGCAAGTAAACTCAGGGCGGTCAGATTAAGCTTAAATGCGGCAGTTATCTGCTCAACAGTCCCACTGCGGGAGTCAACCGGCAGCAACCGTACTTCTGAAGGCAGCAATCCTTGTAATTTCTGAACACTTTCCTTCTCATTTTCAGCAAGAATCAGGTCGATCTTGTCGATCAAGCCAATCCTGCCGGTCAATTCCTGGGCAGTTGAAATATCCGCCAGAATCAATCCATCAAGGGCACGCCGGCTGAGTTCGTCGGCAGGATCCAATAATCCGGCAACAATAAGCTCATGCGTTCGACCTGCATACTCAACCACGAATTCCGACTCTGGATTCAGCCCATAGCGCTTTGCGATATTTTGCGATATAAGAATACCGCCGGGTTTGGAAAGAAAAGGGACCAGCGATTCAAAAGAGACTCCTTCAACATCCACCAGGTAGTCCCGGAAAGGAGCTTCGGCAAATGGATCAATACCCAGTAATTGGATTGTCTGGCCATCCAGTTGGGCTGCGATAATATAATCACTGATGATCGGAGCGGCAGGGACATCTAAGCCTTCCAGCATAATATCTGAATACAATGATTCAGCAATCCCATCCGGCCCGCCTGAGATAACATGCGTCGCCCTGCCAGTGACAGCTTCAGTACTCAGCTCAAAAGCACGGCTTGCGCTCTCGTTGGCAATATCGATACCAATAACCATCGCCACTCCCAATGAAATCCCCATCACCATTAAAATGGTCTGTTGGTAGTGATGAAACAAATACTGCCGACCAACTTTAAGAAGCGGAGAGGCTAACACCGGCATTTTTTCATCTCTTATTTCCCAGTTCCGGGCTTAGATTAAATTATTTCGTCCAGGCAACCACCAACAAGTTCAAATTTCCGGTCTGCTATAACAGCGTTGTCTTTGTTATGGGTTACCATGATCAAATTTTTTCCAGCCTGGCGGGTTAGATTATCGAGCAGAGACAGAATTTGTGTGCCAATTTCTTCATCCAGATTGCCTGTCGGTTCATCCGCAAGCACAAGCAATGGGTCATGCACCAAAGCCCGCGCGATCGCAACCCGCTGCTGCTCACCTCCAGATAACCTTTCCGGATAGGTAGTGAGCCTGTCCGCCAGGCCAACCTGATCGAGGATTTCTGCCGCCTGAAATCTAGCCTGACCTGAATCAACACCTAATAATTCCAAGGGAAGACTGACATTCTCCTCAATAGATAGGGTTGGGATAAGGTTAAAAAACTGGAATATAAAGCCAATCTTTTCGCGCCTGAACAGAGTACGCTGGTTCTCTGCAAGCTGGGTCAATGTCAAACCATTGATATGAATATCGCCCCTGTCCGGCATATCAATTCCGCTGATTATATTCAAGAGGGTACTCTTTCCGCTTCCGCTCCTGCCAAGAATTGCAACTAATTCCCCCTTATTAAAGTCTGCTCCAGTCCCGCGCAGTACCCTGCGCACCTGGGTTCCTTCCTGGAACTCTTTCCAGAGATTATTCAATAGAATAAACGGTTCCTTGTTTTCTGTTCTCATCACCGGGTTCATTCAGCCATTCTTTCCTGCAAAATCTCCTGCAGTAAGCGGCCTTTTTCTCCATCAAATCCACCTTTTTCTCGCCAGATAATCCGCCCGCTTGTATCGACTAAAAACAACTGAATATCTTCCTCGTCCGGGATATTCAAAGCAGCATTAAACCTTTCCTTATCAATGTAAAGTGTAACCGTTCGCTCTCTCGCAGTCTGGTCGGGGATCCCTGCCCGCATCCCTTCGTTGATAAATGTGCGCGAGACCAGTGACATCTCTTTTATTGTTGGGAGTTCATAGTAGACCATCCCGGGAAATTCTCTTTCCAATTTTTGAACATGCGGGATCCAGGTATTTACGGTTGACTGATGATTCTGTTTGAATGCTACAATCAGGAGATTAAGATCACCTTCGAAATCACTAGGAAAAGAAAAATTCCTCCGGTCAAGGTTGTATCCGGAGACTTCCGGAAATTGGGCCTTGTCCTTGAGAATAACCAGTTTACTGCTTCCGGGAGAAACCTTCCGGAAATAAATAAAAACGCCAATAACCAACAAGATTCCCAACAAAACAGTTATTACTGCCATAAAAATTCTCCTCTTATCGTTGGACATTTTTAGGTTCAGGATTCAACCACCCTCCCCGGACAGTCGAACCTAAGACAAGCGCCGAGCCGATTATCACCAAATTCTTAATAATATACTGCCCTTCGAGTGTCAGGACAAAGGGGAAATCTTCCCAGCATGCTTCCGGTAGGAGCACCAGTGGTGAAGCGGCTCCCAGCATTTGTAAGAAAAGCAGTAGTATTGTCAGCCGCTGGAATTTATTAGTAAATAGGCCCAACAAGAGTCCAATACCTATAACCACTTCCCAGGCCGCAAGAACTGGCAGAAAGAAATCAGGATCAAAGAAATAAATTGTGCTCCGAACAAGTTCTTCAGCTGGACTCAGCCCTGGAAATAACTTCAGGGTTCCAAACCAAACAAATACTACCCCCATTCCAATACGCAGGATAATCAGACTGTATCTTGCCATCCATTTTGTGATCGCTAAATCCAAACGGTCAAACTTCGTTTGTAAATTTTTATAACTATCGGTTACTTGCATCGTTTTATTCCTTGAAATTTTTAGGATTGATTACCAGAAATTTCTATCAGACGATATCGCATTTTAAGTTCTAAAACTCAAATAAGATCGAGATGGCCTTGATGACCTTCCTGGTACGCTTGAATAATCTTTTCGGCTACTTTTTCTGGCGACGCTGCATCGGAAGGCAATTTCATCGGGACTTTATCCCAAAAAGATGTCCTGACAGCCCCCGGGCGCACCACTGTCACAAGCTTTTTCCGCTGCTCTTTTTTCAATGCGGTTGCAAATGCTTCCAATCCAGATTTTGCAGCAGCATAAGCGGACAATCCGGGCAATTGCAACCGTTCACTAACCGCGCCAATGAAAATAATATGGGCATTTTCTGCAAGCAGAGGCAAACTGTAATGAACTGCGTAAAAGGCTCCCGTAAGATTAGCTGCAAGTACCCGATCCCATTCGCCTGGTTTCATTTCTGATATCCTGGCAGAAATAATATCTCCAGCAGCATAAACCCACAAATCAATCTGCTCAACCTCCAGGGAGATCAAATAGGCTGTCTGCTCAATTCTGGCAGCATCCTCAAATGACACCTCAAACGAATAATCAGCAATATCCGTAACTGAGCTTGTATCCCTGCCTACAGCGATTGTTCTCCAATCTTTTTTGTCTAGCTTTTTCAAGATGGCAGATCCAATTTCACCCGTTCCACCAAAAACTACAGCATTTTTTTTCATTTTCTAGATTTCCTGACGGTATATTGGCTTATAAATTATATTATCTATATCATGTTGCACGTTTTTTGTCAAGTATTTGTAAAGTTTTTGGGTTGTATATTGAAGTAGCCCACATAATTTCTTCCAAATAGTAAATAAATCAAACTAAACAAGAGAATTAAGAAACCGAAGTGAATTCTCCTGAACCAAGCACCGGGTTTCCCGATCCAAATGCCGCAACCCCAGCAAACTCCTGCCCATTCTCGGGTTAGACCGCAGGTCATCTTCATGGTCAAGAATGAAACTCCAGTATAAATAATTAAATGGACAGGCCTTATCACCTGTCCGGAGTTTATGATCAAATCTGCAACCCCGGCAGTAATCGCTCATCTTATTAATGTAATTCGCTGAAGAAATGTATGGCTTTGTCCCCACCAACCCCCCATCCGCATAAAGGCCCATGCCATAAACGTTTGGTACCGTCACCCACTCATAGGCGTCGATATAAGCGCTCTGGAACCAACGATTCACAGGGTCCGGGTGAATTCTCGCAAGCAAACAAAAATTACAGATCACCATCAGGCGTTCAATGTGGTGGGAATACCCATCCTGCAGGACTCTACCCAGGACATGCTTTATGCAGTTCATATCTGTTCCGCCATCCCAGAAAAACTCCGGAAGCGGTCGTTGAAAATCCCAGAAATTGCTGTGTGAGATATCCGGCATTAACCGCCAGTACTGCCAATAAATATACTCCCTCCAACCCACCAGCTGGCGGATGAACCCTTCAACGGAATTGATCGGTGCCTTTCCTTTGATATACCTTCTTTCGGCTTCTCTCGATAACCAAAGCGGGTCGAGCAGGCCCAAGTTTAGATATGGAGATAGCCTGGAATGGTAAACCGTGCTTGTTTGGTAGCTCATGGCGTCTTCGTACGCCCCAAAATCGTGCAGGCGATTTTCAAAAAAATCAAATGAAGCCAGGCGGGCTTCTTCATGTGTTACCGCCAGATTAAATCCGGCAGCATTGCCCACGGTCTTATATTTTATTTCCACTTCATGCATTACCTGCCTGGTAATCTCGTCCGGTGGAAAAGAAATTGGAGCTGGCGGGTTACAGTCCGCCGGTAACCGAAGCCGGTTGCTTTTATCAAAATTCCACTTTCCTCCGGTTGGTTGTCCATCGGATTCCACAAGCAGGCGGAAATTCTGGCGCATTTTTTGGTAAAAACCTTCCTGTACATACCGCTTTCCCGGTTGTGGGTCTGGATAGGGATCAAATCGCCCGGTCAAGAACCGGGTATCTGGCAGCTGAATAACAGGGATGCAGAATTTTTGTGCAAGACTTTGTTGATAAATCCGACCGCCCAACTCACTGGCCGACATTAAGATCAGGTTTTCAGGCTGGTATTCCGCAATGTGTTCCCCGATTGCTGTATCTGAGTCAGAACAAAAACGGTAATCAACGGATATTCCCTTCTTGCGCAGTTGCCCAGCGTAATGGCGCATAGCGCTGAAAAGCAAAACCAGTTTTTTTGCATGGTAAGGTAATCTCTTAGCACGCTTTTCACTTTCCAGCATTAATACAACAACATTGCCCTTGCCAAACTTATCCACGGCAAATTTAAACGCCGGATGGCTGAGGCACAACTGGTCTCCCAGGATCCAAACGGTTGCTTTCATAAAGGAATGTATAAACCAATCTGATTAATCCGTCAATCAGCAGCCGGAAAAGGGAGCGGAAAATTAAAAAATTTATCCAACAACCTGAGCACGCCTTCCTGTAAAAGATTAAAAAAGATTAATCTAAATTACCTTTGCATTATCTTGACAAATAATCCAATATATGTACAATATATGTACATTTGAAGGACAAAAATTAACCAATAAAAAAAGGAGTAAGAAATGAAAAAGTACACAATCCCTTCAATTTTAGTTCTACTGTCGTTAGTGCTGGCGGCCTGCGCAGGTGCAGCGCCGACAGCCATCCCAACCGAGATCCCTGTTGAAGTCGAGGAAGCGGTTGAAGAAGTCGTTGAAGAAGTTGTTGAAGAAGCTCCTCCAACAATTGTTGACATTGCAGTCGCAGATGGTAATTTTTCAACTTTAGTGACTGCGCTCCAGGCTGCAGGTCTGGTCGAAACCCTTCAGGGCGAAGGTCCTTTCACTGTATTTGCTCCCACTGATGAGGCATTTGCAGCCCTGCCAGAAGGCACGGTCGAAAGCCTGCTCGAAGACCCTGAAGCATTAAAGAATATCCTTCTATACCATGTGGTCGGCGCGAAAGTCATGGCAGCCGATGCAATCGGATTGGACGGTCAGGATGTCGAAGCTCTTTCAGGCGACTCTTTTAAAGTTTCCCTTGACGGGGAGAATTTGAAGATAAACGGTGCCATGGTTGTGGCGGCCGATATCGAGGGTGCAAATGGAGTGATCCATGTGATTGATTCTGTCATACTGCCTCAAGCAGAAGGTGAATCCGAGATGATGGAAGAAGGTAATACTATCGTGGATATCGCAGTTGAGGACGGCCGTTTTACAACCCTGGTGACCGCACTGCAGGAAGCTGAACTGGTGGAAGCTTTACAGGCCGAAGGTCCATTCACCGTGTTTGCCCCGACCGATGACGCCTTTGCGGCTTTGCCGGAAGGAACCGTTGAAGGTTTGCTGGCAGACAAAGAAGCCCTCTCAAAGGTCCTTCTTTACCACGTTGTGGATGGTAAAGTGATGGCGGCAGATGTAGTTGGCCTCGACGGGCAGGAAGTAGAAACGCTTTCCGAAGGAAAAATTATGGTTGCCCTTGATGGTGAAGACGTCATGCTAAATGATTCGAAAGTGATCATCACCGACATTGAAGGCTCAAACGGTGTAATTCATGTTATCGATGCTGTTTTACTGCCTCCGGCTGAAGAAGGGATGGAAGCGGGAAAAACTATTGTCGATATCGCAGTCGAAGACGGCCGTTTTACCACCCTGGTAACTGCACTGCAGGAAGCCGACCTGGTGGAAGCCCTGCAGGCTGAAGGACCGTTCACCGTTTTTGCGCCGACAGATGATGCCTTTGCGGCCTTGCCCGAAGGGACTCTGGAGGCTTTAATTGCCGACAAAGAAGCCCTGGCAAATGTTCTGCTTTACCATGTACTTCAAGGTAAAGTCATGTCGGACCAGGCAGTCGAACTGGCCGGCCAGGAAGTAGAAATGCTTTCCGGAGATACAGTTTTGATCAGCCTGGATGGGGATGTACTGAAAATAAATGAGAGCGCAGTGATCATAGCTGATATCGAAGCTCTAAACGGCGTGATCCATGTTATCGATGCGGTATTAATTCCCCAATAAAGGTAGATAAGAACATTTTTTCCTCCTCCTTGCTGGCACCCGGATAAAATACCTGACACACAGTATTCACCCACTATCCGGAATGCCGAAGCCGGGCGGCTGGTAAACCAGCCGCCCGGTTCCAACAAAGAGTTAAATAAAAAACATCAATACTTATAAAACCAACTTAGAAATTACATGATAGGATAAATACTTACCAGGGATTAATAACAGGAGGAGACAGATATGATCAGGATTGTTGCAGATAGCACAAACGATCTGCCAGAGGAAATTATAAACCAGTTGAAAATAGAAACGGTTCCCTTATACATAAATTTCGAGAGTAAGGGATACATGGATGGAATTGAGATTACACGGAAAGACTTTTATGAGCGAATGATCGAAGCTGACCCCCTGCCAACAACAGCGACCCCCGGGGTTGAGATGTTTAATGGGGCTTACAGTAAGCTGGCAGAAGAAGGCGCGACCCAGATTCTTTCTATACACATCTCAGACAGCCTGAGCGCGACAGTTGATGTTGCCCGGACTGCAGCCAAACAATTTCAAACAGTTCCTGTGACCGTTTACGACTCGCGCCAGCTCAGCCTGGGTATGGGCTACCTGGTTATAGCAGCCGCAAAAGCAGCAAGGGAAAACGAAACAATGGAAAGTATCATCTTCCAGCTGGATGAATTGAACTCCCGGACGTATGTTTTCGCCGCCCTAGAAACACTCGAATACCTGCAGCGCAGCGGGCGCATGGGGGGTGTTGTAGCCCGGCTGGGTAATATATTGGACATCAAACCCATCTTAAAGATGCACGAAGGCAATCCAACCGGCGAGCGCGTACGAACCTACAAAAAAGCACTCGAGAGATTACTTCAGCTGGTGCGCGAACTGGGCAGGCTTGAACGACTGGACCTGGTGCATACCAATGCGCCGGAGAAGGCTGAAGACCTGCGCGAAAAATCGAAGGATCTTTTCCCTGGCGGAGAAATTCCTCTATCGGTGGACGTCACCCCTGCTCTGGGAGCGAATATCGGACCCGGGGTGATTGGATTTGCCTGTATTAAAGCAAAGTAAACAAAATAACCATTTAACGGTATGTAACAAAGGAAGGTAAAAATGAGTTCAACAAGATTTAACACTTTATTATTGGAAGAGAATACGGATGAAGGCATCCAGATAAATCCATCCCAGCCAACCTGGTTGAACAAGGGAAATATCGAAGTAGCAGTCTACAGCATCCTGTCCAATATCGGCGAGAATCCGGAAAGGGAAGGTCTTTTAAATACACCCAACCGGGTCGCCCGAATGTACCAGGAGTTGACCGGCGGTTACCATGTAGACCCGGAAAAAATGATCAATGGAGCCGTGTTCAGTGTGGACTATGACGAGATGGTCGTCGTAAAAGATATCGATTTCTACAGCATGTGCGAGCACCATATGCTGCCTTTCTACGGAAAAGCGCATGTAGCCTATATTCCGGATGGCAAAGTCATTGGCTTGAGTAAAATCCCCCGAATTGTGGAAATGTTCGCCCGCCGCCTGCAGATCCAGGAGCAGATGACTTCACAGATCGCCAATTTCATCCAGGAAACGCTCTCACCGCAGGGCGTGGCTGTGGTTGTTGAAGGAGCCCATATGTGCGCGATGATGCGCGGCGTCAAAAAAGATAACACCAAGATGGTCACCAGCAAGATGCTGGGTTGTTTCAAAGAAAATGAGAAAACGCGATCCGAGTTTATGTCGCATATCAAAGCCGGTTCGCTTGGTTGAAATAGAGATGAAACTTGCAAAAGCCATATCACTGTTCTGTGTCTTTCTAATGGCTATTGCCCTGATATATGGATTCACAGCTGGCGATTTCGCCACAGATGGCGCCAGGTTGCTCTCCAATCCGTGGGGAATTGTATCGATTGTGGATCTATATGTCGGATTTATCCTGTTTTCGGGCTGGATTATTTTCCGCGAAAAATCCTGGATAAAAACAATTATCTGGGTGGCTCTCATGATGGTACTTGGTTTCTTTACCGGAGCCCTGTACACTTACCTGGCTCTGGCCAGAAGCGGGGGAGACTGGAGGCAATTCTGGATGGGAGCTCGTGCGGATAAGGGGAGATCAGGGAGTTAGAAATGTCTTTCTTTTTATCATTCAAAGAGATCTGGCGTAATAAAGGCCGCTATTTGCTTTTTAGTCTGGTGATTGCCCTGATCACCACCCTGGTCCTGTTCATAGCCGCCCTGGCGGGCGGGCTGAGCAAAGCCAACCGGGAGTACATCGACAACATCCAGGCTGAACTGCTTGTTTACCAGGATGAAGCGGACCTTATCATCAGCGCCAGCCGCCTGGATAACAGCACCCTCACCAATTTGCGCCGCATTGAAGGAGTAGCAGATGCTGGAGGGATCGGCTTCAGCTCAGCAACCGTAGTTTACCCACCTGTCAAAAATGGAATAGACGTCAACCTGATCGGAACCGAACCGGGCAGGCCAGGAAACCCGGAGATTCTCAGCGGGCAGGCTTTGATCCGTGACCGGGCAAATGAGGCTGTTATTGACACTCCCCTGGCGGAATCTCTGGGGGTCCAACCAGGCGACCTGATAACCATCCAGACCGTCCAGGGGACAGAAAAAGAATTTTATAACCTGACTGTGGTCGGATTGAGCGGGTCAAACCAGTACTTTTTCCAGCCAGCTGTATTCACTCCCATCCAGACCTGGGACGATATCAAACCTCAGGAAAGCGGAACCAGGCGGAGCGCCCGGGTTATATTTAACATCGCCGCGGTGCAGTTATACAACTCAGAGAATATAGCTGAAATGACCCCCGTTATAGAGGACAATATATCTGATGTTCAGGCTGTCGATAAAGCGACGGCGATCCTGGCGCTGCCGGGATACACCGCCCAGCAGTCGACCCTCAATACCCAGCAGGCATTCACCCTGCTGATCGGCGTACTGGTACTGGGCGGTTTCTTTCAGATCCAGACTATCCAGAAAATCGGCCAGATTGGTATGCTCAAAGCGATTGGGACTGGCAACAGTACGGTCGCCGGGATGACAATTCTACAGATTGTAACGATATCTGTATTCGGTGTTTTACTGGGGGTGATAGGGACATTTCTGATCGCGATGGGTATGCCCGATGAGATACCAGCGGAATTTAACAGCACAGCCATTCTGGGGGCGATCACAGCCCTGCTGGTGATCGGTCCAATAGGCGGGCTGGTTTCCATCCGGCTTGCTTTAAAGGTAGAGCCGCTGCGGGCGATAGGATTATAAGGGGGTAAAAGAATATGAGCATAGCAGTTACAACAAACCAGGTGACAAAAATCTACGGCGAGGGCGCCTCAGCTGTCACTGCTGTTGACCAGGTTTCATTTGAAATTGGCGATGGTGAATTCGTTGCAGTGGTGGGACCGAGCGGTTCCGGCAAAACCACCATGCTTGCCATGCTGGCCACATTATTAAGACCCACCTCAGGAGAAATAAAAATTGACGGCCAGGACCTGGGTAAAATGAAAACCAAGCAACGGACCCGCTTCCGGCGGGAAAAAATTGGTTTTACCTTCCAGGCAAACAACCTTGTACCTTTCCTGACGGCGCTTGAAAATGTGGAACTGATGCTGCGACTGAATAAAAGGATGAATAAGGAGGGCCGGGAACGGGCAAAAGAAATGCTCGACCGTCTGGGTCTGGACCACCGTCTGAATAACCTGCCCAACCAGCTATCTGGCGGCGAGCAGCAGCGAGTCGCAATTGCACGCGCCATGGTGCATGAACCGAGCCTTGTACTGGCTGACGAACCTACTGCCAACCTCGATACCCAGCGCGCCTATCAGGTTGTGGAGACATTCGCGAATCTGGTTCACGAACAGAAAAGAGCCGGCATCATGGTCACCCACGACCTGCGGATGGTACCCTTTGTCGATAAAGTGATCAGTATGCTGGATGGGCATATTGACCAGGTCATTAGCGACCGCAGCGCCATCGACGCTATGGCAACCATTGTTCACCCAACTTCCGGATCGGACGAGCCTGCTGGTAAAATTGCTGGGGGTGAAGCGCAGGCAATAACTCTTGAGCACACCGGATAATTCCAGGAAGAACAGCAATGGCGGATAATCAACCGGCAGATAACCAACACTCACCCCCTGCAACAGAAGAAAGGTCTGGTTGTGCTGATGAGCGCGGCTTTCTGGAACGGCTGTGGTGCAAAATCGATCCTTTCGGAAGCGCATACCCCATTTGGATCGCATTGCTCTTGATAACACTGATCATAGGATTTGCCCTGGGTTTACGCTTCGGCTTTGATATTTACCTACCGGGGTGGAAATGAACGCGCAGAACCGGGTTCAGGAGATCAAGGAAGAGCTCCGCTCGGTGTTAACCGGCAGAGGCAACTGGCTGGATGCGGTCCTGCCCCCGCTCATATTTATCCTGGCTAACGCTTTTGCAGGATTGAATGTGGCGGCTGGCAGCGCGCTGGCTGTTGCATTAATATTTGCGGTTTACCGGCTCGCCAGAGGCCAGCCGGTAAGGTTCGCTCTGGGAGGCATCGGGGCAGTGCTGCTCGCTGCAGGGATAGCCTACTTAACCGGTCGGGCGGAAGGATATTTCCTGCCGGGGATTATTACCGGTGTCCTTACGGTAATTCTGTGCCTTGTGAGTGTTTTGATCAAGCGCCCGCTGGTGGCTTATACCAGTAATATTGCCCGCCGCTGGCCCCTGGAGTGGTACTGGCATCCAAGAGTCCGGCCGGTATACAGCGAGGTCACACTTGCCTGGGCAATTTTCTTCGGTCTGAGAACATTCTTACAATTTGAACTCTTCCAGAACCAAGCTGCAGGCACCCTGGGCATCTTCCAGATCCTGAGCGGCTGGCCAGCCATCATCCTGCTGCTGGTCTTAAGCTACCTCTACGGGCTGTGGCGGCTGGACAATCTGAAGGGCCCAAGTGTGGAGGAATTCAAGCTCGGGAAAGAACCGCCCTGGGAAGGACAGAAACGGGGATTCTAGCCCTTTTTGATATTTCAGCTATATCCTCCCCAAAACCAGACAGGCGTTCTGACCCCCGAATCCAAAGCTGTTCGATAAGGCGAAATTAACCGCTACCTGGCGGGGTTGGTTTGGGACATAATCGAGATCACACTCCGGATCAGGGGTTTCGTAATTAATCGTCGGGTGCACTATTCTATCCTGTATAGAAAGGGTGCAAACTAGCGCCTCCAGCGCGCCGGCAGCTCCCATGGAGTGCCCGATCATACTTTTTGACGAACTTATCGGTATCCGGTATGCCCTCTGGCCAAAAACCCCCTTAATCGCTTTGGTCTCAGTCGAATCATTCAACCTGGTGGAAGTTCCATGGGCGTTAATGTAATCAATTTCTGCGGGATTCAATCCAGCATCATCAAGAGCCCAGCGCATCGCTTTCTGGGCACCCAGACCTGTCTCATCCGGCGCGGTGATATGCTTGGCATCAGAGGAAACAGCGTGTCCCAGCAGTTCAGCATATATCCGGGCGCCTCTTTCCTGGGCTTTTTCCAGAGATTCCATAACCAGAACCCCCGCTCCTTCAGCGAGCACAAACCCTTCCCGGTCTGCATCAAATGGGCGGCTTGCAGAGGCGGGTTTTTCATTGAAGCCCCTGGGCAGGGCCCGCATCGAATCAAATGCGGCGATGACCTCCTTGCGGATCATGCTGTCTGCGCCGCCTGCAAATACCAGGTCCGCCTTCCCACCCCTGATCATTTCTATACCCGCGCCTATAGCCTGGGTGCCGCTGGCGCAGGCAGTTACGATAGTAACCAGCGGGCCGGTCGCGCCCATTTCCACGCTGATATGGTGTCCCGGCAAATTTGGCAGACCGTTGACAAACACAGTCGGCAGCGGCTTTTTCCCCTTTAAGAGATATTCGTAGGACATGTCTACCAGCAGTTCAAAACCGGCATTACCGGTACCAATAACCACGCCAACCCGGTCGCCATTTCCCCTGACTTCTTCCCCAGTCAACCCGCAGTCCTGCAACGCCATCCTTGCTGCAATTAAAGCCAGCTGGGAGGCGCGTGACATCCGCCGTGAATCTCTTGGGGAAAAGTGGTCTTTCAGGTCAATATCAACCTCCCCTGCAACCTGAACCTCCAGATCGGCTGGATCGAACCTGGTAATCCGGCGGATACCTGATTGGCCTGCCAGCAAACTCTCCCAGAACTTCCTAAGCAACCCCAGAGGAGTAACCGCGCCCATTCCGGTAATCACAACCCGCCGGTTTCCATTTCGTGTGAATTCCATGTTTTAACTCCTTCCAATCCCTTCGATCCAGCCAGGCACTTTTCGTGCGGCTGGTTTTTTCCCATAAAAAATGTCATCCAGCCTCAATGCCACCCGCCGGAAAGAGCCAGAGCGTGAGATGCCGCTCCGGACCAGATTGTGGCTGAAACTGTCCGGATGGGAGAACGGGCAGACCGCCATACACCTGGCGCAGTCTGTCCCAATCACATTCCAGTACAAAAAGCAGGTGTCCGAATCGATCTGCCAGCGCAGGGCGCCGTTATTTTGGCCCCTGTTGTCGAACGGTATTGAGCGGCTGGGACAGTTCTCAGCGCATTTTATACAGATTGTGCAGAAATCGATCAGCGCCATATCCGGCTTGTAATCATCGCTGATCAGTTCCAGCGAGGTGGTCACGACTCCGATCCGGACTCTGGGTCCCTCCCGGGGGGTCATCAAGATTCCCATCCTCCCGATCTCCCCCAGTCCGGCGTCGCGACCTACCAGCGGCGCGATCACCCGGTAGTTCCCGTCAATATGGGCCCGGGCCGGGTAACCCAGGTCCCTGATCACGGCTGCAAGCTGAACCGCAATCCGGGCGGCTTCAACGTACTGCCTGCCGGACTCCATCACAACCGGCGGGCACGGGCTCGCCCCGACCATGTCAAAGTCCATTTCAACCGTAAAGGCGATCCCGAAACTGTGTTCGACTGAAATAGGTTCGCCATAGGTACCGGTCCCGCGCCCGATATGCGAATAATAATGGTAAGGCTGCAATTCACAGATCCCGACGTCTTTTGCGCCGTAATAGCGCGCCAGATTCTTTACAAAAACAGTCATTGCTTCGATTGGAAGGTCCTGCACCGTTCCAGAAACCGGGCCTTCAACCGATTCACGCAGCCCATCCGTCAGGAAGAAACTCCCTTCTGCACAGGCGAACAAATAAGGATCTGCCAGGCGGGCTTCAAGGGACAGCAGACCCGGTTTCGACCGGAAGCGATTATCCACAGGCTCGTTTTCGGGGCGGGCTGCGTAATAAGATTCGTATTCCGGGCTGCCGGGCTGCAGCCGCAGGCGGGCGAAAGGAATATCACGCTCATCAACCCTGCTGGCCGGGATTTCCAAGGCGGGTTTTAATATCCCGACGGGTAAAAAGAATAGGGCAGCGGAGATGATCGCTAAAAATAACAGGATGCCGAGGGCAATCATTTGAACGACCTCTGGAGAGAGCAGCAGAAGAGTAAAAATGACCACTGCCCCAACACCCAGAGCCGTAGAAACCCGCCTCGCCCGGATTTCCCCCTCCTTCCAGGATACCAGTCCAAATCCGATCAGGGTTAAAACCAAGAATATTCCAATCAGGATCAGCATTAGCTGAGGAAAAACTGTCATCAGGAGATAGCCTGTATACCAAACTGTAAAAAAATGAGAGCCTAAACTCAAAACAACCCGTTCAGGGTCAGGTTGATCGATTATATCCCATCAAATGTCGGGCTGATCCAAAAAATTGACCGGGTTGTGAAGGATTTCACCTTCACAAGTAGCATTGATAAAAGTAAAATAACGTGTGCTTCTAATTTTTCACTCATGATTGGGAAAAACAAGCCCAGCTTGGTTTTTTCATGACACCATTAAGTTCGACCAACCATGGAGGGTAAACCAATGGCGCAAGACGAGTATTTACCGCCCACGCTGGTAATCCGGCAGGGTCCAGAAGCAGGCAAATCCTTCAACCTGGATAAAAATATCGTCACCATCGGGAGCACTGAGGAAAACGATATCCTCATCAACGACCCGGATGTCTCCGCCCACCATGCGCTGATATCCAGGCGCGAGGGCAGGTGGGTCATTGAAGACCTGGGGTCGAAGAGCGGTGTGTGGGTCAACGCCAAAAGGGTGAAGCAGCCGGTCTTCCTGCGGGACGGCACCCGCATAAACCTGGGGCCAAACGTAATGCTGACCGCCCAGGGCGAGGCGCTCGGGATAGCTGAAACCCCACAGAAAGGTGGATGCTGGAAACCAACCCTGCTCGGCCTAACAGGTCTTATTCTTATCCTTGGGTTGCTGCTGGCGACAGCCGCAGTTGGATACTTCTACCTTTACCCGCGCTATTTCCAGGCAACTGCCAGCGGAGAGTACCCGCCCAACCCCGGCCCGGAGGTTACCTTCCAGGAACCCCTGCCCGGCACACAGTACCAGCAAGGTGATTCATTCCTGGTTTTTGTGACCGCCCGGGATGAAGGTGGCGTCAACCGGATCGACCTGTGGGTGAACGACCAGCTGGTCGCCTCCCAGTCCAGCCCGGACAATGAGGGGCTCAACCCTTTCAGCCTGCACCACGGGATGTCAGCCGATGAACCCGGAAGGTACATGATGGTCGCCAGGGCATTCAATCCATCAGGCGAGATGGGCGAATCGCTCACTATCAATATTGAGGTAAGCGGTGAACAGGCAACCGAGCCAACGCCCGGTTCTGCCCTCTATATCGCCGAGGAGGGCGATACGATCGAAAAAATCGCCAGCAAATCGAACAATTCCGCCGGGGGGATCCAGAACGCCAATCCCGGGATAAAAAACCCGGTCAAGCCAAAAAGCAAAGTCAATGTCAACAATCCGCCCCAGCCGAAAAAGGATGACTCCACCAAAAAAGGTGGGGGATTAAACCCGCTTCCCGGCGGGGCGGCTGATATCCTGCCGGGGTTTAAACCCGGCGCTCTCCCAAGCATAAAAATCGCAGAGATGCTCCCGGCGAAAATCTTTCCGGATAAGGATTCCATCAGCCTGCTCCCGGGTTTTAAGTTGAAAGACCCGGACCCTCTCAAGGCTGTTCTTTCCGGGGAATGCAAGGTAACTTTATCCTGGACAGACGTCGAGAAAGAAGATGGCTATAAAATCTACCGCCAGATATCCGGCGAGATCAAGCCGAGGGAGATCAAAAGCCTGGGACCCAATGTCGGCAATTATATTGATACGGTTCCCGGACCCGCTAAATATGAATACAAGGTGGTCGCCCACAGTGGGGCTGGCATCCAGGCGCAGATAGGCAGCAGCAATTACGGGAGGGTTGAGGTGCCGGAAACCAAGCAGTGCAAATCCACGCCCCTGTACAAGCAGCTAGTCTTCCAGCCGGTCTCATTTTATCCAACTGCAAAAAATATCCCCCTGGGTTCAATCAAACTGCATGCCGAAGGCAGCCGAAATCTTATTTATAGAATTCCAACCGCTCAAAGCAAGTACTTTCCGGCGGGCGAACTGGGCATGCAATACAAATTGACCTGGCCTGCCCCGGAAAAATTATACCGCTCTGATGATGCGTATACAAGATTGACAATTATTGGCACCGGAGGTGACCCCTCCAAGGGGGCTGCCAATTTACCAGCCCCAATTGAGCTCAAAAGTTTTGGAGCTGTACATAATAAAAAGGACCTTACCGCTCCCGACAGCAAGGAAAAATTATGGCCGGGAAAAGCGGAAGGATTCAACCTCTGGTATAAAGTCTGGATCGATGACTGGATGTGGGCGGATAACTCATTCTCCAACGCCATCCCCTCCCCAACAAATCTAAGTATCACAGAACATACCGGCGATGGGTACCGGGAACTTGCCTGGGATTTTGATAAAAAATACCTGGACCGCATTGATGGATTCATCCTGTACCGCAAGTACAACTGTCCTGGTAAAACCGGACAGGTCAAATTTCCCCAGCCGATTGGTAAAGAAGAGAGTAAAACCTTATTTAACTATTATTCAGAACCGGTTGGCTGCTCATGCACCTACCAGATGAGCGCTCATGGGCCGGAAGGCGAATCCAAACCAAGCGAACCCCAGAAGGAAAAGTGTTTCACCGAATCTCCCAACGACAGCCTGGAGATCACATTTAATGACCTCACCATTGACAAATCAAAAATCAACAGCCCCACTGGCGCGGCTGCCTCGGAAATCTACCTTTTCGCCAACCAATACAGCCGCAGGTCAGCACGGATGCTGCTGGAGGGAAAGAAGTATTTATTAAACGAGTTTCCTTTAGACGGCCAGCCTGAAAATAACAGCGTTACGGTTGGGATGGCGCCTAATGACACCCTCACGCTGGGCTTTTATATACCGGATATCTGCCAGAGCAAAGATCTTGTGATCCAAAAATCCAGCCCGACCTGGCAGGGATTTGATAATGGCTATTTCATTGAATCGCCGGGAGGATTCTGTAAAGTTTCGGTGAATATCACAGACAGAGCAAGCGGACCGGCCCCAATCCCCGGAGCAGGACCGCAAATCAAATCTCCGAATCACGCCGTTTGCGTGCGTGATTCGGAGTGCGAAACCGGATTTTGCGATGATGGATTATGCGCACCAAATGGAGACGGCAAACAGAATGATTACTGCCATAAAAACGCTCACTGCGAGAGCGGCGTTTGCCAGTGTAAATCCGGCAGGGATGGGAAAACCTGCCGAGATTTTAATAATCCTGAAGTAATTGACCATAATACCTGTCGGGCGGGGATCAAAAACGGTGATTACTGCACCAAAAATAAGGAATGCGCCTCCGGTTACTGCGCCAATGAAAAATGCTCCCCGCCAGATGGCACCGGCCGTTTGGGAGATTACTGCCACCACATCAAACACTGCGGAAACCAATATTGCGTCTGCCCCTCGGGTAGGTCCGGGAGTTTCTGTAAGGACTATAAATACTTCACTTCTGATCCGGGGAACCACGGTTACTGCGGTTACTGGAATGGACTGGAAAACGGTAAAAGCTGTAATGATAATGATGACTGCAGTTCACGCCACTGCGCAAACGACCTCTGTGCTCCGATTGACGATACCGGGCTGGCAGGAGATTACTGCCACCATAATAACCATTGTCTGAGCGGCGCCTGCGCTTGTAAGGCGCCCAGAGTGGGCGCGGCTTGCAAAGATGCGGGTGGAAATTACACCGCAGGTTCTTGCTCACCCTGAATCATGGAACCAATCAAAAAAACAGGAAAGAATTGAAAGATTGGATTTTAAAATTTTGACCTTCGTATATCCTTTTGGATTTTTTTTAATGCAAGGGAGGCTGCTATGAGCGCTAAAAATTTTAACTGGAAGCAGAGAATTTCTGGGAGCGTCCCAATCATTATAACCTTGGCTGTCCTGACAATCTTCATCTGTGGTTGTGAAAATCTGGGTGCTATTCCCCAGACTTCGGGGGAAGAACTCGCCCAACCACAAGCAGAGACAGGATCAAGCCAGAATATCTGGATCGAGTACCCCCCGGACGGGGCAGAGCTGCCAATGGAACCGCTGACAATTGTTATTCATGCCGTCAGCGGGGGCAGTATATCCATCCGGGCCAACGGGCAGGAAGTTCCGGCTGGACCGGCAGTACCGCTTGACCCGCAAGGCACCCTGGTGAGAGCCGACAGCCTGTGGATCCCCCCGGCTGAAGGGGAATATATCCTGGAAGCGCGTTCCGGGGGCGGAAACCCGACCACAGCCCAAATCTGCATCGGCACCTGCCAGCCGGCAGGCACCGTGACGGTCACCCCGACTGAAGGCACTCCCACAACATCAACCACGCCCGGCACTGAGACTCCCACTGTGACAGTCAGCCCGACCACGGACACCACCCAGGACCTTTTTATTGAGTTCTATGTTGACCCGGCATACGTCGATGCCGGAAACTGCGCGGATGTGAAATGGTACGTGGAAGGCGGCCTTGGCGCCTACCTGGATGGGGCATACGTACCTGATTCCGGGGCGAAGACGGTCTGTCCGTGCGAGACCACCACCTTCAACCTGAGCGTTGAAAAAACCAACCAGGAGTTCGAAGAACGCTGGGCGACCCTGGAGGTCGCCGGGTTCTGCGACCTCGAGACCGAAGAACCAGAACCTCCTGCAGATACGGAAGGCCCCAGCATTGGTTCCCGCTCACTGGTATGGGAAGGTTGCGATGTTTACCTGCAGGCAAGCATCAGCGATCCTTCAGGCGTGGCCTGGGCAACCTATTATTACAACCTGAACGGCGAGGGCTGGAATTCAATCTCGATGAGCGAAACCGGATCGGGATTCTGGATATCGGACACAGGCGCATCCGTCAGCGATGGATTAGGCACTCCGGTTGGTACGATCCGCTATTATGTCGAAGCCGGCGACAATTTTGGAAATACAAACCAATCGTCCTCCGGTTCGTACGATTACACCGGCTGCGGGTGAGGGCAGTTAATAAACAGCAAAGCACACTTCTGATTAGAGAAAGATTGAAAATATCTCAAATATAGAAGTGTGCTTTGCGCCTTCGATATATTTGCTCAATTACGACATTTTGTTAGCCTGATCCAGGATTGACTGGACCTTTTCCTCTGTTATCCCAAACTGACCTGCCATGGGATTATCCACAATAGCCTGCAGGGTCATGCCCTCAACCATCGAGAGCATCGGGTTATCCGCCACACCGGGCAGGTACTGGTCGATGAGCGGTCTGACATTGGGGTCCCTTAAAAGTTCTTTGAGAGTTGTATTCATCGTGTAAGCCATTATTGCCTCCTGTAGTATCTGAATTAAGCCATGCTTTTATGTGAGCAACCTAAACACTGATTTTCAGTATATCATCATCCCTAAGAATTTCCGTGAATATACTCAATAAAATTAATTCATACTCCGCTGAAGACGCTGAGGTTTCGAACCCGGGACCCGCTCCAGTTCACCCCGCAATTCCATTTCCAGTTTGACAATAGTTGTGTACCAGGATACCAAACCCAGTTTCTCCAAATCCAGCCTGGATATTTTACCCTCCACCAGACCCGGTAGTTCCCTGAATTCTATCCCTTCTCCAGATGCAGGGAGGATGGCCAGGATCGCTGAGTGCACCAGGTCATACTTCCATCCCGGGATTCTTGCCGGCATTTTCCCAGGTGTGGGAATCCCTCATGTCACCATAATTTCGTTATCCGCCATCTCTCACCAGGGCGGATTGGCAACAAGCGCATATGCCACCGCAGCACAGGAGATAATACAAGCCAACAAGACAAGCGCGCCGGCGATGATAGCAACAATCGGGACGGCATTGCTGCTTTTCGAAGATTCCGGCCGGAATTCCTCTTTTACATCCTGACGGGTGACCGGGTGCTGGGCTTTCTCCATACTTTCGATCAATTCTTCGGGCGATTTTGAGGTCTCATCTGTCATTGTTATCCTCCACAAAAATTGAATAAACTTCAATCCTCGTTATGCTAACCTGAATTCATTTTTCATTAACAAGCCCCAATCCGGTTGTTTTTCTTCTGCATGGGGTTTTTCACGGAATAATTTTTTTAAACAGGTATGCCCCAGGCGGGAGTCGAACCCACAACCTCGGTCTTAGGAGGACCTTGCTCTATCCATTGAGCTACTGGGGCAAGGTATTGAATTATAGCACGTGGAAATTCTAGTCTAATTTTCCGCTGGCGATCGCCTTTTTGACCTCACCGATCGCCCGGGTCACTTCTATCTCGCGCGGGCAGCATTCCGTGCAGTTAAATATCGTATGGCAGCGGAACACGCCAAAAGAGTCGTTCAGGATTTTTAGACGCTCTGCGCCAGCCCGGTCGCGGCTGTCGAAAACAAAACGGTGCGCAGCCACAATCGCAGCCGGGCCGACATAATCCTCGCCCGACCAGAATGACGGGCAGGAGGTTGTGCAGCAGGCACACAGGATGCACTTGGTAGTGTCATCAAATCGCTCATGCTGCTCGGCGCTCTGTATTCTCTCCCTGCTTGGCGGTGGTTCGTCGTTTACCAGGTAGGGCATAACCGAACGGTAATGTTCAAAAAACGGTTCCATGTCCACAACCAGGTCTTTAATCACTCTCATACCCAGGACCGGCTCAATGGTAATTTTCTTTGATTTCAACTCCTTAACAAGAACCTTGCAGGCCAGGCGGTTGCGCCCGTTAATGCGGACAGCATCCGAACCGCAGACGCCGTGGGCACACGAGCGCCGGAAGGAAAGCGTTCCATCAAAATAACTTTTAGCATATTCTAGCAGGTCAAGAACGCGGTCGGTTGGCTCGGCATCCATTTTGTAACTTTCATAATGCGGCTTCTTGTCCGTCTCAGGATTGAAGCGAAATACCCGTAATGTCACCTGCATGAGCGCCTCCCGAACTTAATAAACCCGCTTCTTGGGTTCGTATTTTGTGATCGTCACCGGTTTATAATCCAATTCAACATTACCATCCCGCATCCATGCCAGGGTATGTTTGAGCCAGTTTACATCATCCCTTTCCGGGTAATCCTCGCGGGCATGGGCGCCCCGGCTCTCCTTGCGGGCCAGGGCGGATACCGTGGTCACCTCAGCCAGCTCGATCAGGTTGCCAAGTTCCCAGAGATTCAGCAATTCAGTGTTAAACATATTGCCCAGATCTGCCGTCTTCACATTTTTAAATCTACCCTTCAATTCAAGCACTTTGTCCAGCGCTTTTTGCATCCCCTCTTCCGTCCGGAAAACGCCGACATGGTCGAACATTACATCTTTCATTTCGCGAGCGATATCGGCTGCGTTCTCTTCACCATTTGAGTTAAGAATTCCATCCAGCTGCTGCCTTGAAAAACCGTCCGGGTCTTCTGGCAGAGTCTGGTAATTGACCTCTCTAGCGTATTCGGCGGCTTTCAATCCAGAAAACTTACCAAAAACAATGATGTCCAGCAGCGAGTTGGTTCCCAGCCGGTTCGCTCCGTGAACGGACACACAGGCGACCTCCCCTGCTGCATACAAGCCAGGCAGGACCGTATTTTCCTTATCGAGGACCACTTCCCCGAACATGTTCGTAGGGATGCCACCCATGGCGTAATGGGCAGTCGGCTGGACCGGCATCGGTTCGGAAACCGGGTCAACACCAATGTAGGTACGGGCGAAATCGATGATATCCGGCAATTTTGCCAGAATCTCTTCAGCCGTAACCACATAAGGGCTGCCGTCTGGTTTGGTGCGCCCATCCTCGATGGCGTATTTGTTGACTGTCATCGGGGTAACATCCAGATTAAGATAGCGTTTTCCATTAATGCCGCGCCCATCGCGCATTTCTAGATACATCGCCCGGCTGATCACATCACGTGAAGCCAGGTCTTTTACAGTGGGTGCATAGCGGTTCATGAAGCGCTCACCCTCATTGTTAAGCAGCACCCCGCCTTCGCCCCGGACTCCTTCGGTGATCAGGATACCCATTTTATAGATACCGGTCGGGTGGAACTGGAAAAACTCCATATCTTCTGCAGGTATTCCCCTGCGCATCGCAACTGCGACACCATCACCGGTATATGTGTAGGCATTTGAGGTGATTTCCCAGATCCTGCCGTGACCTCCAGTTGCGATAACAACAGATTTTGCTTGAAAAACATGCAGTTCGCCGGTCAGAATCTCTATCGCCACAACACCGGCAGCCACACCGCCCTCAATTAGTAAATCCACAACCTGAAATTCATCAAAGAACCTGACGTTATGCTTGATGCACTGCTGGTAAAGGGTCTGCAGGATCATATGCCCGGTTCGGTCAGCCGAATAACAAGCTCTCTGGACAGGTTTGCCGGTTATGTTATTGGTGTGCCCGCCAAATGGGCGCTGGGCGATCCTCCCTTCGGGGGTACGTGAAAACGGCAGACCCATGTGTTCCAGTTCATAGACTGTTTGAACGGCTTCCTGGCACATAAACTCAATCGCATCCTGGTCTCCCAGGTAGTCGCTGCCTTTGACCGAGTCAAAGGTATGCCATTCCGGCTTATCCTCTTCAATATTCCCCAGGGCAGCTCCCACTCCACCCTGGGCTGTCCCGGTATGGGAGCGGGTCGGATAAAGCTTACTTAGGACCGCCGTGCTGGCGGTTTTTGAGGCGTTTATTGCGGCAGTCAATCCCGCTCCGCCCGCACCCACTATAACGACATCATATTTATGATACTGGGTCATATCGCTTCTCCTACAATCAGGAAGCCAGAATAACGTAAACGGCCACAATAAGGATAAACAGCCACAGCAGGAAGAGGATTCCGCGCAAAAGCGGGCGCCACCAGGTGTGGCCCATGTAATCCTCAACCACCACCCGCAACCCGTTTATTCCGTGAGAAACCCCGAAGAAAGCGATCATCATTTGCATGATCTGCCAGTATGCGTTCGCCCACCCCAGGGTAACATCCGGGATTTCGCTGTTTACCACGTGATTTGGATTTGGGAAAAAGGTCCAGCGCATCAGGGCGGCGACATCTAGCTGGGTGCGGGCTCCCATCCAGAAGGCGGCTGCAATCCCAGCCAGCGCCAATAAAATCAGGGCCGCTCCCGATATACGCGTAAATATCCACATAAAGTATTCAAAACTGAAACCTATTTGAGGAGCTGTCCGGGTAGTCATGTAATTACTTCCTTATTGATAACTTTCTCGGGTCTATATTAGCTTCCGCTTATGTTGTTCAAAACCATTATTGCAACTGTTAATCCATATACCGGTATAAATATCAACCACTGCAGCCAGGTAACCTCTCGCTGGTATTCAAGCGTCTGCGGCCAGGTATCCAGAATAATAATCCGCAGGCCATTTAATCCATGGTAGAAGACAACAAAAAAGATGAAAATCTGGAAATAAACAGATTCATATACAATGTTCAATGAGGTAGCCAGGTCGCTGCCAAACTGCTGCATGGAGAACGAGGCCAGAATGTGCATCCCAACAAATAAAACCATGGCAAGGCCGCTGACCCTGTGCAGTATCCATGCCCACATTGGACCCCCCCCACGGTATCTGAAACCCTTCAGGCCGACATTCCTTTTCAGAACCATACTCGCCTCCAACTTTTATTTAATTCGACCCCTTTGTCGTCAACTTTCGATATTATCGCACTGCTGCCTTACCCCCGGAAAGTGACAATACTCATACGTTATTAGTTTCAGTCATCCTGATCAATTTTATCCCTTACACCATATAATTACCCAGTGCCGCACGCTAAAAAATTATCAAATTGTTTTTCCAATGACTCAACATATATTAATCTTGAAATTGAATTACAGTAAGGGTAAAATCTGAAACAATTTTCACCCAGAACATTTTTACATGCGAATTGCTGCAATAAAACAGCCTGCATAAAAAAGGATACGCTTCATGACAAAATCACCCCACCTCAGCCGGAATGAATTTGTCAGGATTGTCACCGTCGTCCTTGGTTCAATCATGGGTGTGGTCGTTGGTTTTCCCGCAATTGGATACCTGCTCTCTCCAGCTTTAAGAAAGGAAAGCACGGATGCCTGGATATCCGCTGGCCCGATTGAATCCTACCCGGTGGGCACACCCACCCTTTTCACCTTTACAAGGACGACCATTAACGGGTGGGAGAAAACCGTCAACAGTTACGGGGCCTATATCTACCGGGAAACCGAGCAGGTAATCATAGCCTACGACAACACCTGCACCCACCTGAGCTGCAGGGTCACCTGGCAGGATGAGAACCAGGTTTACTGGTGTCCCTGCCATGACGGCGCATTTGATAGCGAGGGGACAGTCCTCAAAGGGCCTCCCCCACGCCCGCTTGACCGCTACGAGACAAAGATTGAAGATGAAACATTATTCATCAGGCTGGAGGTGGGATAACATGGCAGCGAGATTTATCGCCTGGCTGGATGAAAGACTGGGGATCATTTCTATCTGGGACACCATCTTCGACCGGAAAATCCCAAAGGTGAACTGGTGGTTCACGCTCGGCAGCGCAAGCCTGTTCCTGTTTGTTATGCAGGGGGTGACTGGTATCTTTCTATCAGTTTATTATGTGCCGACCCCTGACCACGCCTATGACAGCATCCAGTATATTATGAATGGTGTTGCCTTTGGATGGTTAATTCGGGGAATGCACCACTGGGGGTCAACTCTGATGGTGATCGTTGTTTTTGCACACATGCTGCGTACCTTCTACTATGCTTCTTACAAGTTCCCGCGTGAATTGACCTGGTTAAGCGGTGTGCTGCTGCTGCTGGCAACCTTAGGGATGGGTTTCTCTGGCTATTTATTGCCGATGAACCAGCGTGCCTACTGGGCAACCACCGTCGGCACTGAGATTGCAGGTTCAGCCCCTTTAATCGGGCCATTCATCATGAGAGTGCTGCGGGGCGGCAGCGACCTGAGCGCGGTGACGCTGGCGCGTTTCTTTTCGGTACACATCTGGTTTATCCCGCTTTTACTGGCTTTAGTGATCGGTCTGCATATGTTTCTGGTTATTCGTCTGGGCATTTCAGCTATACCGGATGAAGAGGACTGAGGGAGAATGGGATGAACGAACAGGATAAAAAAGCTTATTACGACAAGTACCAGCAGGCCAAGAGCAAGGGAATAAAATTCTATCCCGATATTGTCTACAAAGACCTTATCGTTTCTTTCGGGATATTCTTGCTTCTTATTGGTTTGGCGATATTTGTTGGGGTACCCAATGAACCCAAAGCTGACCCAAGCGATACCGCCTATATCCCCCGACCCGAGTGGTATTTCCTCTTCCTGTTTGAAATGCTTAAATTTTTCCCAGGCCAGCTTGAATGGGTCGGGACTGCTATCATACCGGCTCTGGGGGTTCTGGCGCTGCTGCTGCTTCCGTTATATGACCGGAACCCGAGTCGGTACTGGCGCAACAGGAAATTAGCCATTGCTGCAATGACTGTTATTGTCGCCGGAATAATTGCACTTACAATTCAAGCCGCTGTAACAACCCCTCCCCAGCCTGAAACCGGCACTGTTGCCGGCACAATTAGCGAACAAATCGTCGCCGGTGAAGAGCTGTACGGCCTGTACTGCGTCGAGTGCCACGGCGCGGACGGCGAAGGCGGAGAGATCGTTGGAGTTGAGGGTCTCGAAGGCGTGCTGGTCAAACCAATTAACAGCCAGGATGAAATGTATACCCGCAGCGACCAGTCTCTCTACGATATCATTGCCTTTGGCCAACCATCCCTGGGGATGCCGCCTTTCGCCCGCACTTTTGGCGGGGAACTCGGACCCGGAGAGATCGAATCAATTGTAGCTTTCATGCGTTATACCTGGGATGACAGAGTCGAGATCCCGGAAGAAGCCGCCCAAGCTTCAGCAGTCCCAGAACTCGCCCCTGACGAAGTGCCTTCATATGAGGTGCATGTCCAACCAATCATCAAACGCTACTGTTTATCCTGCCATCGTCCTGGCAAGAAAAACGGTGAATATTTTATGGGCACATACGAAGAAGTGATGGAAACAGGCGACTACGCCCCGAATGTAATCCCGGGAGATTTAGGCAGCAATCTGATCAGAATGCTGTACCGCGAGGAAATTGAAGCCGGCGGACCGATGCCGCCCACCAAAGCGCTGAAACCGGAACTGATTGAGATTTTTGAACGCTGGGTATTGGGCGGGGCGCTGAATACAGCTCAGGAAGCGGCAGAAGCCTCTGGATCTCCGCCAGGAGCTGAGGCGGTCGAAACTCCTCCTGCCACCCCAACAACAGCGCCGTAACCATTGCTGCTCAGAGCGCAGCAGGGCAATTTAATCTGATTTTACAACCCCTTTTACAAACAGCGGGACATTAACCGCTCAATTATTCATGTGTTCAATCACTTTATCGCCAAATTCGGAGCATTTTATCAGCGTAGCCCCATCCATAAGGCGGTGGAAATCATAAGTCACGGTCTTTGCGGCGATCGCCCCCTCCATGCCTTTAATAATCAAATCGGCGGCTTCGTCCCAACCCAGATACCTGAACATCATTTCCCCTGAAAGGATGACTGAACCCGGATTGACTTTATCCTGGTCAGCGTACTTGGGTGCAGTCCCATGGGTGGCTTCAAATACTGCATGCCCGGTTTCGTAATTAATGTTCCCTCCCGGGGCGATACCAATGCCCCCAACTTGAGCCGCCAGTGCATCGGAAATATAATCGCCATTCAGATTCAAAGTCGCGATTACATCAAATTCTCGCGCCCGGGTTATCGTTTGCTGGAATACGATATCGGCGATTACATCCTTGATAAGCAGCCGGCCTTCTTTTAAAGCCTGATCCTGTTCGCGATTGGCTTCCTGCTCGCCTCTACTCTCCTTTGACCGCTGCCACTGGCTCCAGGTATAAACTTGATCGCCAAATTCGCTTTCAGCAAGTTCGTATCCCCATTTTCGAAAAGCCCCCTCAGTAAATTTCATTATATTGCCCTTATGAACCAGCGTTACGCTGCGGCGCTTGTTATCCAGAGCCCACTGGACAGCCGCCCTGACCAGACGGTATGTCCCCTCCCGAGAGACCGGTTTTAAACCGATACCGGTGGTCTCAGGAAAGCGAATTTTGGAAAATTCATCTGGAAATTTATTTTTAATAATTTTTTTAAATTCTATGTTTTGGGCTGAACCTACTTCAAATTCTATCCCGGCATATATGTCTTCAGTATTCTCACGGAACACAACCATATCAACATATTCGGGGTGTTTCACAGGTGACGGCACACCATCAAAATAACGCACCGGCCGCAAGCAAACATATAAATCCAATACTTTCCGCAAAGCAACGTTCAATGACCGTATCCCTCCGCCGACAGGGGTTGTCAGGGGTCCCTTTATACCGACATGGTATTCCCTGAATGCTTCAACGGTCTCTTCGGGCAACCATGAACCGGTCTGGTTAAATGCTTTCTCACCTGCCAGTACTTCCAACCATACGATTTTGCGCTGGCCATTGTAAGCTTTTTCAACTGACGCATCAAATACACGCTGAGAAGCGCGCCAGATATCCCTCCCGGTCCCGTCACCTTCCACGAACGGCAGGATTGGATTGTCTGGGACAATGAGCTTTCTATTATGTATCGTTATTGCCCTTCCGTTTCCGCGAAGAGCTTCCATTTCTTTATCCATCTATCCTCCTGAGTTCAGCCACCCTGCAGATGCAAATAACCATCCCTTCTTTTACCGGGAAAGGAAAACTTATTTTCCAAATTTCAAAAAAAATTATAGCAAAGTTATATTCCATCCCAAAAGTGACAATTGTCATGCAACTGCTATTTATCGTAGTACGAATTTCCAACAGTTTTCTACAGATGAATAATCAAAAAGCAATAGTAAAATTACCAAAACTCCGGCATTCAGCACCTGATGGTCAAAAATCCTTATAAAATCTTTGGGGCTGCCATCAATTTCTCCACAAAATTCAACCAGAATCAAACAATGATATAAAAATAGCTATACTGAAAGAACACAGATAGAAAAGATAAGGTAAAATCGCTCTTTCTGGATAGAAATGACATTAGAAAAGTTCAGCCCCAGGGTCAGCACCCAACGAATTTATGACAATAACTGGCACACATTGGAATCCGACCAGGTGCTGGATGAATTAAAAACGCTCGACAATCTGGGATTGACCGCAGATGATGTAACCCTGCGGCAGAAGCAGTTTGGGCCTAATCAGCTGGAAGAAGCTACTCCTACGACTTTCTGGCAGTTGCTTTGGGCCCAATTTAATAATTTTGTCGTTATGCTTCTGATTATTGCAGCCGTGCTTTCAGCGCTGCTTGGAGATTACATTGAAGCTGCTGCAATCCTGGCAATCGTAATTTTAAACGCTCTGGTTGGGACCCTCCAGGATCTGCGCGCTGAACAGTCCCTGTCAGCCCTGCACAAATTAACTGCACCCGAAGCGCATGTGATCAGGGATGGCTCGCACCAGGTTATACCCTCGAGCCAGCTCGTACCGGGTGATCTTGTTATTCTGGAAACTGGTAATTATGTCCCGGCCGATGTACGCCTTCTTGAAGCGATAAATCTTCGTATAGAAGAAGCGGCGTTAACAGGAGAGTCAATCCCTGCCCAGAAAGACGCATCCGTACGCCTTGCTGCAGATATCCCCCCGGGAGATCGAAAAAATACCGCTTTTATGGGAACGGTTGTAAGTTACGGCCGAGGCAAAGGGGTGGTTACCAGCACGGGTATGAATACACAGATCGGAATGATAGCAGAAATGCTTCAATCCGTTGAACAGGAGCCCACTCCCCTACAAAAACGACTCGACCAACTCGGAAAATCATTAGGGTGGGCTGCTATCGCAGTCTGCGGGCTGGTATTTCTGGTTGGCTGGTTGCGCGGCTCAAACCCGCTTGATATGTTTCTCATCGCCATAAGCCTGGCAATTGCCGCAGTCCCCGAAGGTCTCCCCGCAGTAGTCACAATCAGCCTTGCTTTGGGGATGCGCGAGATGATTGAACGTAATGCGTTGATCAGGCGCCTTTCTTCCGTGGAGACATTGGGTTCAGCCACAGTGATCTGTTCAGATAAAACCGGAACGCTGACACAAAACGAAATGACTGCCATCAGGATGTGGGTTGACGGTGAATACATTCAAATTTCGGGCAGCGGCTATGCTCCCTATGGCGAGTTCATGCATGACGACAAACCTGTGGATATCAAGGATTTTCCGGCTGTTTTAACCAACCTGTGGATTGCAGCACTAAACAATAACGCCGAATTAGAAGTGAGTGGCACCAGCGAAGACCAGAAAACCTTCCGCGTTATTGGCGACCCCACCGAAGGCGCTCTGATTGTGGCAGCCGCAAAAGCAGGCGCGAATTTAAAACAAATATTATCCGCATACCCGCGCCTGCAAGAAATCCCTTTCGATTCAACTCGAAAACGAATGATCACAATTCACAGGATAGAAAAATCTCACCCGGATGATTTATCCCCGGTATACACTGACGAACAAAGGAATCTGTACGCAGTTACAGTAAAAGGCGCTCCAGACATTGTTTTAAAGTACTGCTCTCATTTCCAGAGCATGGATGACCATACTTCACCGCTTGATGAGAACCAGCGCATGCGCATTTTAACTGCCAACGATTTAATGAGCCAGGACGCACTGCGGGTGCTGGGAATGGCTTACCGCATCACCCAGGACCAACCGGATATTGAAAATGTGACTGATCTTGAAAGAGACCTGGTCTTTGCAGGCTTGATTGGAATGATTGACCCTCCCCGTCCAGAAGTGACGGCAGCCCTTGAGAAAGGCAATGAAGCAGGCATCCGGACTGTGATGATAACCGGCGATTATCCGAAAACAGCCAGGGCGATCGCAGAATCGATCGGGCTTATTAAACCCGGCCACCAGGTTCTAACCGGCCAATCGCTGGTTGAACTGGATGACGAATCATTGCGCCGCGAGGTCATGCTTACGGATGTATATGCCCGCGTATCACCCGAGCACAAACTGCGAATTGTTGAAGCCCTGCGTGTTGGCGGCCAGGTTGTCGCAATGACTGGAGATGGAGTCAATGATGCGCCTTCCATCAAGCGCGCAGATATTGGGGTTGCAATGGGTATTGCAGGCACCGATGTTGCCAAAGAGAGCGCCGACATGGTGCTCACCGACGACAATTATGCCAGCATTGTCGATGCAGTCGAGCAAGGCCGGGTTATTTACAGCAATATCCGCAAATTTGTCTATTACCTGCTGTCATGCAACCTGGCTGAAATCCTCACGATTTTCCTTGGGACCCTGTTCACTGGCGCCTCGCCCCTGACCGCCCTCCAGCTTCTGTGGCTGAACCTGATCACTGACGGGGCGCCTGCTCTGGCGCTCGCTACCGAAAAAGGCGATCCGGATATCATGAAACAAAAACCGCGCCCGCCAACTGAACCGATTATCAACCGTTTTATGGTCAAAGGTACAATAATCCAGACCATCGCGATCACATCAATTACACTGTCAGCTTACCTGATTGGATTGAAGCTGTATCCGGATGAACCTCTTATTGCCATGACTATGGCATTTGTGACACTTTCGCTGTCCGAATTGCTGCGGGCATACACTGCCCGTTCAGAGCGTTACCCAATTTTAAAAATAGGTGTGTTTAATAACCGCTACATGAATCTGGCTGTTATTTCGTCATTTACCCTTATTATGCTGGTGGTTTACATCCCGTTCCTGCAGACAATTTTTGAGACCTACCCGCTTAACTGGTCTCAGTGGCAGTTCATCCTTCCGCTTCTGGTTATTCCCTCCCTGGCAGCTGAAGCCACAAAATATATCCTGGGTCTTCGCACTAACCGCTGACATTTTTGCCACTGTGCAGTACGACAGGCAATAACCTCCCGGGTTTTTGCGGTAAGACCGGATGATTTTATTAACTTGAATACTTAAAAATCCATTAGAATACCAGATAACAAAGCTTGAGGGCTCCAAATGAACAGAAAAGAATCCCTGATACATTTCGTAAAATCAATATATCAAATCTGGGTGAGCGAACGACCCACAACGCTTGCAGCCGCACTGGCTTATTATTCGTTGTTTTCATTTGCACCAGCAATTTTTATCGGGATAACAATAGCCGGTATTTTTTTCAATGAAAAGGAAATCATTGCCAGATATCTGGATAGGATTGAACAAACCTTGGGTCCGGAGGTAGCCGCGTTTATTCAAGATTCGGTGATCTCGATCTCCCAAAGCTCTACAGAAGGATCTGCCCTGATCTCGATCATTGGAATAATTGCACTATTCTTCGCGGCTTCAATGCTGTTTTTTCAGCTCCAATATGCTTTAAATACGATCTGGAAAGTACCGCCTCCCAGACAAGGTACGACTTTATTATTAATAAAAAATCGTTTGCTGGCATTTGCGATGGTGATCGGGATTGCTGTTTTAATTATTGCATCCGCTATGTTAAATCTGATTTCCTCGATGTTTTATTCACTGATAGGTCTGGATGATCCTCTCCAATTAGTAAACATTCTGGGCACGATCGGACTTTTGACAATTTCATTCGCGCTGATATATAAAATACTCCCGGATGTTAAAATCCGCTGGCGTGATGTCTGGATTGGCTCAACCGTAACTGCTGTTCTGGTTGTTGTCGGAGTCTGGCTGCTGGGCTTGTATCTTCAAAAGGCTAAAGTCACTTCCGCGTTTGCAGCCGCGGGAACCGTTGCTGTCCTGCTGATGACCTTTTACATTCTCGCCCAGATATTTCTTTTTGGCGCAGTTTTTACCAGAGTTTACGCCTCAACATTCGGAACAAAAATAATTCCCGACCATACCGGGCAAATAAATGAAAAAGAATTATCGAATGAGATAGAACCGGGAGAAAATCCCCTGGAATAAATGCACCTTATTCATGTAAAAATCACATACTGGCGCAGGAATTTTTCAACCTGGTCGTAAAAATGCTTTTTCGTCTCTGATTTCCTGAACCCGTGCCCTTCGCCCGGATAAACATGGTATATATGCGGGATACCCCTGCTCTGGAGGGATAAAACCACCTCGTCCGATTGGCTTTTGGGAACAACCACATCATCCTCGCCCTGGAAAATCGCGATTGGGTCCTCAATCCTGTCGGCAAAAAACGCCGGTGAACGTTCCCGGTATAACGCTGAGGCTTCAGGCAACGGTCCCAGAAGCGAAACAGAATAAAACGCTTCAAATTTGTGGGTTTCTGCAGCAAGGGTGAACTGGTTTGAAACCCCATAGAGGCATATCCCGGCCTTGAAAAAGCCGGGGTAATCTTCGAGTGTTTTAAGCACAGTGAATCCGCCTGCGCTGCCCCCCAGAATGACCAATCTTTCTTTGTCAACCAGGTTTTCATCGATGAGGTGCTGGGCGCCGCTGACGGCATCTTCAACATCAAATACACCCCAGTTTCGGCGCAATTTGTCCCGGTACTCACGACCAAATCCAGCGCTGCCGCGGTAATTCACTTCCAGAACGGCATACCCCCTGCTTGTGAAAAACTGGGCACGCGGATTAAATTCAGAGGTCGACTGTCCGGTAGGCCCGCCGTGGATATACACTATAAGAGGCGGTTTACCAACCCCTTCATATTTTATACTTGTCGGTGGGTAATACAATCCAAAAACAATCCCATCATCCATTCCCCTCCACCTGACCGGTTCTGGGGATGAAAAGTCCTTCACTGTCAATTCCTCCGACGTACCCCGTCTGACAACCTCGACCGGTGCCTCTCTCCAATCAGTCCCGGGCTGGAAAACAATTACTCTATCAGGTGTTTTTCCTCCAGAAGCTAGCATTGCGATTCCATCATCACCAATGCTGATCTGAGACAGATAAGAATACTGGGGATCGACAGGAATTTTGTAGTGGGTTTTTAATACCAGATCGTACAACCAAAGGCTGTAAAAACCGGCTTCATTTTTTATGTAGATAATTTTCCTGCCATCCGGGCTGAAACCATACATCCGGAGTCCCTGGATCCAGGCAGGCAAACCATGCTCTGCATCCCCTGCTGTGATTTGATGGATTTCTCCACTTTTTAAATTACGCAGGTATATCTGCCACCAACCTGGTTCGTCTGAAATGTATGCGATATATCCTCCATCCGGAGAAAATTGGGGTTGAAAAACTGATGTATCAAAATCTCCAGCAATCGTTTCCACATTCTTTATCACGGGAAGTCCGCTTTCCCCTGTGACAATCTCACCAATTCGCAGGAACGTTCCATCCCAGGGCATATTGGGATGGTCCCACGCAATCCATGAAAGCAATGCCCCGTCCGGACTCCAGGTTGGCTGCATATAGAAATCATCACCGCTGACGATCTTCTGCGGCCAGTATTCACCTTGTGAGTCGACTATGGCAAGCGAATCCTGCCCCTCATAGGAGTGTACGAACACTACCCATCTGCCGTCAGGCGACACAGTCGGAGAAGCCATCCTGCCAAAGGCGGGCGTGATGGCTTGCGCAGAACCCTTTTCAAGCGCTTGCATGTAAATACGCCCGGAATCGGATTCGATAAAATAAACTTTTCCATGTCCAACACAGAAGTCGCCCCCACCATATCCGACCTTCGCTCTGACAGAATAATCGCTGTTTAATTCACGAAATGCATCGTCGCAATCCGGTTTAACGACAATAACCCCGCGGCCAGAACGGTTCTCCAACCATACCAGAACTCCGTTTTCGGCCCACTGGACGTCCTCGAATTCCAGCCCACCCGAAATACTGGCAGCGGTCACGGGACTCTCCCAGAGTCCATACTGACGCTTGATCTTACCCTTACTCATCGTTACTCTCCTGTAATTTCTGGATTACTTTTATGGATAACTGCTTTTAGACCTCCCAGAAGGATCCGAGATCTTAGAAAATAAACCGGCTGATCATCCAACCTTTTCCGCCTTTTCAAATATCGCAATTATTATCACAAACAATCCCTTTTACTTTAAAACTCTGCCTGTGAATTGGACTGGCTCCAAGTTCAGCCAGCACTTTTCTATGGTAAAGAGTGCCATAACCCTTATTCTTCTCAAATCCGTAAGCGGGGTATTTTTTTGAATGCCGGCGCATGAGAGAATCCCGGGAGGTTTTTGCGATAATCGAAGCGCTGGCGATACTCAAAGAGATCCTATCGCCTTTAGTAATGGATGTCTGTGGAATTAAAATCCCCGATAGTACCAGGTAATCAACCAGAATATGTTCCGGTTTAAATTTCAATTTCTTCAATGCGCGCTTCATCGCAAGAAGCGTTGCCGGCGCAATACCGATGCTATCGATCTCATTGTGGGATGCATAACCGACCCCGTATGCCAGACAGACCACCTTCAGCTTGCGAGCCCAGACATTTCTGGAATTGGGCGACATCTCTTTCGAGTCCTTTACCCCCCATAACCCCTCCCCAATGGTTGTTTCAGCCGGCAGGATCACTGCCGCGGCGGCAACCGGTCCAGCCAGCGCACCTCTACCAGCCTCATCGACACCGGCCACAAGCGTCAGCCCTTTTTCCCAGAGCGGGATTTCCATAGTCAGGTCAGGTTTCGGGTATTTTTCCCTATCTGGGCCGTACATAAGCCAATTTTTTATTAACTATCCGCAGTCAGGCCGGGTGATCTCCATACAAACCACGGGCTGCATTTATCCTAATGATAAAAATATCCAGGATCATCCTGATTGCATCCCGGACCACTTTCAGCTTGCTTTCCGGGTTGAAGTACCATGGAATAGGAATCTCAATAATACGGTAACCCCGTAACCTGGCGATATACAGCAGTTCGATATCGAAAGACCAACCGGTGATGGTCTGGAAACCAAACAGGTCTTCAGCGATTTCCCGCCGGAAGCATTTAAATCCACACTGGGTATCATGTAATCCAGGCAGAGCCAATAACCGGATAACCGCATTGATAAACCGGCCACCCAGGTGGCGATATTCTGGTTCGCCATAACGAAGCGCGCCTGGCGCCTCCCTTGTAGCGATCGAAATATCGTATTCCCCCAACAGGGGTGGGATAAACCGGTTAATCTCTTCAAGCGGCATGGACAGGTCTGCATCGCACATAAAGCGAAATTCACCTCCAGCAGCGAGCATCCCAGTCTTCACAGCCCGGCCTTTACCAGTTTCTTTTTCACGCAGGACTTTAAGACTGCTGTGCTTATCGGCATACTCCCTTGCAACCTGGTAGGTTCGGTCAGTGCTGCCATTTTCTACAACCAGAATTTCACAGCTGTAATCTCTCTGAGCGCAGAAAGAAAGCACTTGCCCTAAAGTATCCGGCAAGCGCTTTTCCTCGTTGTAAGCTGGTATTATGATGGACAGTGTTAGGTCTGACAATTTCTTATATTTCAGGAACACCTTCAAGGCTGTCTGATTCTGTCCCGTTTTCACCGGTCACCAGAATTTCTGACCCGTTACCCATCTGCACCCTGATCAGATTGTTGGTTTTAAAAGTCGCCGCCTCGAATTCCACACGGTTACCGGTCATAAACTTCTTTCCAGACTTGATTTGGGCGATTAATTCCTCCCGTGGCAGATGCACCCGGTCTGTAAATACCGGACCTCTCTTTAAATAAGCTCTGACCCACTCAACCTGCCTGCCCTGATCGAAATGGGCTGCGACGATCACACCATCATATTTATTTTTAGCCATAGATATCACTCAACTAATTTGTGGGATTAAAATAATAAAAATATTTATAATGATTCCCGGGATAACCCCCGTGATGAAATAAAAAGTCGGGGCGGGCGGATTCGAACCGCCGACCCCCGCGTCCCAAACACGGTGCGCTAACCGGACTGCGCTACGCCCCGAACGAATTGAGTATAATGCCAACTGGTGAATGGCGTCAAGGAGAATAGGAAATATGCTGCCGCTGCTGCTTCACTCGCATTACTCCCAGTACCGGGACGATCTTGGATTTTGGGAAAATCTCGCCGGTGACCAGGCAGGCCTGGTACTTGAACTGGGATGTGGGACAGGCCGGATTCTGAATCACCTTGCCCGTTTTCACAGAAAGCTGATTGGCATCGACCACAATTATGAAATGCTGGCTTTTTGTAAGAGCAACCTCATACAAAATAATCAGCCCGGTATCCATATTTTTCAGGCCGATTTCAGCGCGTTCCACCTTTCAGATAAATTCGAACTGATCCTGATTGCCTGTAATACCTTCAGCACACTTCCAGAAAACAAACGCCAGGCGGTCCTCTCCAGGGTGAAATACCATTTGACAGCTTGTGGGATTTTCGCCTTCAGCGTTCCAAACCCATCTGGCTTTACTGATCTGGAAGGAGAATCCGAGCCAGAAGTTGAAACTGTGTTCATCCATCCGATTGATAACGAGCCTGTCCAGGTATCAAGTTCATGGACGCTGGATGGGAGTAAATGGACCCTTCGGTGGCATTACGACCACCTTCTCCCGGACGGCACAATCGAGCGAACAAGCACCCAGACTGTCCACTATATACACTCTTACGACCAATACAGCCGCGAAATTATGAACGCTGGTTTTGGAAATTTAATTTTGTTTGGTGATTTCGACCAATCCCCTTATACAGAAGACTCCCCTTATTTAATATCAGTTTGTTATTTATAGAATAAAGCCCGGATCATTTCTAACGAAGGTTCAATATCTGAGCAAGGCGCCAATATTTTTAAATTCACCCAGATCTCTGTCGCTGTCAATAACCTCAACTTCACCCCCAATTCGCATAACTCTTCGGACAGCGAATTCCACCGCATCGTTAATTTGTTCAACTTCTTCCCCGCAGTAAGGACACACCTCAAGCACCTCTCCCGAGATATACCCGCAGCTCATGCAGCGGCTTCCCGCTTCTCGAAATCCGTCCCGGATTAACAGGGTCAACACCCTGCCTTCGTATATCGCCTGGAGAGTATCCTGGAGGCCCATCACGCCACCTCTCTCCTTTGCAGCATTTGTGACGATTGCGTTCGCTAACTGGGTTTCCCGGCGAACTTCCGCTTGAGCGCCGACCTTCATTGCCCGCTCCAGGATATCGTTAAGGCTGGCGTTCATGCTGATTGGAAACACACCGATTACCAGACTCTGCCAGGCTTTTGGAAGCATCGCCCGGAATTGAGCTATGGTATCTTCTGAACCGCCGATCATAATCCTGCGCACATTACTTTCTTTGAAGAACCGGGCGGCGGCATCAACTGCGTCCTTGATATTTCTATCAGCCACTTCATCCACGTAATCAGTTAAACCAGCGCTGCCTCCTTTTCGACCAGCCTGCTGTGAACCACCCCCCCTCTTCGTGCGCTTTACACTCTCCCCGATAATCCCTCCTTTCTCCTCCATTTCGCCTAAATTGAAATAAAAAAGGCGGGCTTTTTGTTTATCAACAAGCACAATTCCATATCCCCCGTAAGAATCAAATAAATCAGCCAGCGGTTTTACATACGGGCGCAGATCATAGCGCGCCCGGCTGCGTACAGGTACAGCTATCGAATATGCCCTGAAAAAATCTTCCTGAGCGCAGGAAAATACGGCGACGCTTCGCCCTGACCAGTTATGTTCGTGATCAATATAACGGGTTACTCTCTCGATATCTTCCGGCAGTTCTATATCTTTCAACATACTCCTTAAGTGGAGCCTGTAAGTCTCAGGACTCCCTTCTGCCGGGTCTGTATTCAGGTACACGCTCAGAACCGCACTCTTAGCTTGATAGTTTAATAATTCTCTCAAGTCCTGATTTGTAATCATCTGTCTTTGCCTCCTCTCTTCTGGTTTGTCCAACCCGATTTGGTAAGCATCCATATAAAAGCAGCCGATATTAAATACCGCCGCATATAAAGAAATTCTTTCTCGGCCATCGAAACATTATCAACAAACAAATTACCAGTCATCGCTGGTTGATTCTTTCTTAATCCCAATAGTAAGTGGAATCACAATCTCACGCTTCCCGCGCAGCACTGTGAATTTTATAACATCCCCAGGTTGTTTATCCTTAATCACATAAGCCATCAGTTGGTTGTAGTTTTCCAGTATTGTATTGTCTACAGCAAGAATTAAATCCCCTCCGGGAGGTAAATCTGCGGTATTACTCTCATCGGAACCGGCGATCAGACCGGCATCTTCTGCTGGACCTTCTGACTCAATACCAGTTACATAAATTCCATTACAAACTGGCAACCCCAAAGACTCGATCTCTTCCAGAGTTAACTGGTCTACAGCGGAAAATCCGAGTTCTGGATGTACATAATCGCCCTGTTCCACCAGACTTTTAATGATGGGTTTGGCAATGTCAACTGGCAACGCGAATGCAATCCCAGAAGGCTGGTTTTTTCCTCTTGTAGTGATGACATTCCTGATAATCCCAATTACCTCACCGGATGTATTAATCAACGGTCCACCCGAGTTTCCAGGATTAATCGGCGTATCCGTTACGATGATCTCGCCCAGTAAATCTCTACCGCCGCCGAGCATTTCCTGTAAATAACGGAGACCTTGTCCCGCGCCGGAAATAATCCCGGTAGTCATGGTCCCCTCCAACCCGTAGGGATTCCCAATCACAGCAACTGTTTGGCCAATCATCACCTGATCTGAAATCCCCAGTTTCAAGGGGTTAAGTTCGTCTACTGGTGCTTCCAATTTCAATACCGCCAGGTCTGATATTTCATCTTTCCCGACCAGGGAGGCTGGCGCAATTTCCCCAGTAGAAAATTTGACCTCTAAGTTTGATTCTGACTTTACTACGTGATAACCTGTTACGATATGTCCTTCCTTGTCCAGCACAAAACCAGTTCCGATATTCGCCCCATTCAATGTGTCAGATTTGACGGATACAATCGACGGCCTGGCATCCCGGTATAGTTTGGCTAAATCAATTGGGGCTGCTGGAATAACAGGCTCTTCCGAAGTAGAAAGAATAATTGGTTCACCTGTTATAGTTATATTCTGGCTGTTTTTGTTACAAGATGGAAGTAATATGGCGATAAAAATCAGGATTCCTGTTATCTCAGCGACTCGGGTCATCGCATACACTTGGACGAAAAATTGGATTTAATACCCAACAAATTTCCTGGTGATTAAATTTACATCATAATTGTATATGGGATAGGGGGCAGCAGTCAAGCGGCAGTCTGTGAACATAATTCCGGTTCTTATTATCAAGCCCCATAATTTAGCGATCCTGGTATTAAATCAGCCTCCGCCTGTGTAGATGCCAGGCGGAGGCTTTCGCCAAAGGAGGAAACAGCGATGAGCAATTTTGGGTGTTTTTATAAATAAATACCCGTTGCTTCAATCCGGGGAAATGTTACCGAATAATGGTCACCTGGATAATTGTCAAATATCACTTGTTCGAGATGATTTCCTTCATGTTGGATTCCGTAAAAATTTTGTTCGTAATACTATTAACGAACAGTCTATTCAAGGTTGATTCCAGAATAGTAAATACAGATGTCATTCAACGGGCATACATCGCATTCTGGGTTGCGAGCCCGGCAGATTTCCCTCCCCAAACGAATGATATTCAGATGAGCAGCATAATACGATTCCTTCTGGAAAATCCGGGATAAGTGATCGTGCGATTTTTCAGCGCTCATTTTTTCAGGACGCAAACCCAGCCTGCCTGTAACGCGATAGATATGCGTATCAACCGGGAATGCAGCTTTCCCAAGCGAAAATTGCAGCACGATCGCGGCGGTTTTTGGACCCACACCGTTGAAACTCTGCAGCCATTCAGAGGCCTGCACGATGGATAAACCTTCCAGGAAGTTTAAATTTAGTTCACCACGCTGCTCGGTTATCTCACGCAGAAGCTTCTGAATCCGGGGGCCCTTCTGGTTCGCCAGACCTGCAGATTTGATCGTTTCTATAACCTCCTTCTCCGAAGCGTCACGGACCGCTTCCCAGTTTGGAAACCGCTCTTTTAATTCTTTATATGCCCGATCGCGATTTTGATCGTTTGTATTCTGGGAGAGAATGGTTGATATCAGTTCATCAATAGCAGGAAGCGGATTTCGCCATTCCGGGTACCCGTAATAATCCTGAAGGCGCTCATCTACCAGCCGCCCAAGTTCCTTTTCATCCATTACCTGCAAGAAGTTAAAATCAGAATTCATATCCTGTGACTCGTTCAATTTTCTACGAATTCCAGTTTAAATATGGGATATCCCCGGCCCACCAGATAATTACTGCAATTCAGGACTGGTAGATCCGGTCCGAAACTAGATAAATCTGATTTCATCTTCGAGTCCAGCGCGCCAAGCGCGTCAAGCAAAGCGATCGCAACCGCCGGGCCCGCATCTCCCTTTTCATCTCCATCTGATATTTTAATAAAAACACCAATCCCGGGCGAACCCGGTTCAAGAAAACCTGGCATTAAACCTATCGCATGGACTCCCTCAGCCCCGCTTTTGGAAACGATTCCGCCCCTTGCCGCCTGCATCAAACAGGTATCGAATCTTCCTGGTCCTGCAACCATTTCAGGGCACGCGGTCATTGAGGTAAAAATCAAGCGGCAGGCAGCCGCCCGCTCACCGGGTTGTACAGCGCCATTTTCAGGGTCACATAGTCTGGCGTAAGCCAGGGCTGCGTTTTGTAATGGCAAGCCAAATGTAGGTACAGAACACCCATCCACACCTATTTTTACCTCCTTCACTTGTAAACTGCTCATGTTTGAAACCGCAGACAGGATCTCCCCTTGGACTTGATGTTCGCGTTCGGTGTAATTTACCTTTTCGTTTTCTGCCCAGCCCCCCTTTTCCATCATATTTTCCCGGGAGACCAGGGCAGTATGCATGCCTGAACAGTTATGGTGATTCGGATGGGCTTCTTCCCCATCTATTATCATTTTCTCTCTTATGGCATTATCAATCGGATAATGTATGCCGCAGAGCAATTCGGTTTCAGATACTCCCGTTTTTGCTTGAATCCCTCGGATAACTTCAACATGCTCATCGGTGCCGGAGTGCGAGGAACACATGACTGCCACCTCAAGGTCGCTCAACCGGTATAAATCTGCGCCGCCATTTTCCAGGAACGGCATCACCTGAAAGGGTTTTGCAGTTGATCGCAGGAATGTAACTGCCTGTGAATCCCCAATCCCGGCAATTACTTCAGCCTTACTATTTACTATGGCTGCCGCACCAAAACGGACTGATTCGACCGCCTCGCCTCTTTCAGTTATGTACACAGGAGTAAATGAAGGCAGGTTTTTTTGCATCAATGATTTGTTTTTGTTCATAACGTTTATTTATGGTTTATTGAAGGGGGAATATCTTGATCAGACTTTCTGATAAAACGAGACGGACCTTACAACTTTTATTCCAGATTGAGTCGCTCCTGATTTCCGGGCTGGCAGTATGTACGCTGGTAATAGTTATACAACCCATACTTCAAGCGATGTTCATATAGATCTTTTTTAAGGCTGGGAATCTCAAATCTGGAAAGCAAAGACGGAACTAATTTTAAGGTTTCATCCGGTAAAGATTCTTTATTTGCCAGATTTTCCAACCGGCGGGATACGTTTCTGATAAATTTTCTCAGCTCATGAACTTCCTGCTGGGCTACTGGCCCACCACGCCCACTGATAATCGTATAATCGTGAAATGATTTAAGCAGGAGATCCAACTGGGTTTCCCAAAGATCAAGGTCAGCATCGGAGAAGAATGGGGGTTGATTTGGCACAACTGTATCACCCACAAAAACCACCTTCTCTGCGGGTAGGATGACCCAAATTGACTCGGGCGCTGGACCGGGATGGTGTTCCAGTATTACTCCGGGTGCATCCCAATGAAGTTTTAGCTGTTTGTTAAACGTTATTTCCGGAATCGCCCAACGCATTCCAATTGTTTCATTAAAAGATTCCCATTCCGAGCCGGTTTCAATGGTCTGCCCCTTAAAAATAGTGGAACGGTTTTGAAAGATCTCGGCCGTTTTTTCATGGGCAATTACAGTTGTCTCCATTGATTTTGCGCCCAATGTTCTGTCCGGATGGGAATCAAGGCTGACCAGGAACCTGTTCTTCCAACCATGATGACCCATTAAAACTGAACGCCAAGCTCGGGCATCTTCTGACCTGATTGGCGCATCAATTCCAATTATTCCCTCTGGATGGATGATCGCTCCCAGAGTCACCCCCGGGAAAGTGTCTTCATAATAAATACCTTCATCAATCTGGCGCATTTTTTCCTCGACAATAATTTAAATAATTATTTTATGGAGCAATTATACAACGCCTGCTAAGCCTTTAAATCCTAAAGGCAATAAATACCCTTAGATTGGGACAGTTTAAATTAGAAGTTCAGGCCAGTTCAAGTATGCTGGTTTTTGATTTTTTTGCTCAAATACCAAATGGGAAATTCAAGATCAACGCTTCTGCCGCCAATCGGGGATTGATATATTTTTCAATGAGATCTTTCGACCTCTGGGTCTCAGCAACTAAATGGCGGGCAGTTTCCATTCCGATTTTATTTGCGAGTGACTCAATTCTCTCTACCTGATCGATGTTTATGTAAGGCAGTGAAGCCCCGCTGGCGCACACCAGCACATCCCGCCAAAAACTGAACCAGATGAATATACGTTCGGATAATTCCCTGCGGGTTCTAGGCAAATCAAAGGTATAGTCAAACCTGGAAATATATTTGAACCGGTTAACCCGATCAGATTCCAGCAATCCGTAGAAATCGCTCAGAATTTCATTCCGTTTCTTTAGACGAGCAGGCTCTTGATACAGTCGAAGCGCCCTGCCGGGCACCCCGCCCGAAATATGGGCAAACAGCCTGGCATCCTCGCTGGTTAACTGCAAGTTCGCAATCAGCCAGTTGCTCAAGTCCTCCACACCAGGTGGCCGGAAGCGCATTACTTCACATCGCGAAACCACAGTCGGCGGCAGATTCTCTGCTGCGTCAGCAGTCAGGATTAAAATCACTTTTTTACCCGGTTCTTCCAGGGTTTTGAGCAATGCGTTGGCTGCAGCTGTATGGGCTTCTTCAAACCGCAGCAGTAAAATAACCCGGTAATGGGATTCATAGGGAGACAGCGCGATAATCCGCTGCAATTCCCGAACTTGCTCCACTTTTAACACATTGCCGGGCATTTCAGACTGGACAATAGAAAAATCAGGGTAAGCGGTGTTTTCAATTCTCTTACATACATTGCAGGTGAGGCAGGGTTCTGCGGGCAAAGGCGGTTGAGCACAATTCAGCGCCTGCACCAGCCTGACCGCTGCTGTTCTACGGCCGGTACCGCTGGGACCGGTAAATAGATAGGCATGCCTGAGCTGGTTTTGAAGAATTTGCTCTTTAAAAAGCGAGACTACCCATTCGTTTCCAGCCAATCCCCAGTTCATGTGATCGATTCTAGCCCAAGCGGAATTGTTTGGCAACTGCGGCTGAGCATCCAGTAACATTTAACCCATATAAATTTTTCCAGTCCACCGCTGTGCTATAATGCCAGCCGCATGGAAATTCTCGAGGAATTGAATTCACAGCAGCAGCAGGCGGTTTTAGCGGGTTACGGGCCGGTACTGGTCCTGGCAGGTCCTGGCTCCGGGAAAACGCGTGTATTAACCCACCGGATAGCATATCTGATCACGCACCGGGGAGTCCACCCTTACAACATACTGGCGGTCACTTTCACCAATAAAGCTGCCCGGGAGATGGAAGACCGGGTTATAAGGCTGATCGGCGAGGATATTCGTGGAATGACGCTAGGCACATTTCACGCTACTTGCGCCCGTATTCTCCGGGGCGAGTCAAATAACCTCCCATTCGAATCTAATTATGTGATCTACGATGCGGATGACCAGATAAGCATTGTCAAGCAAGCCCTCAAAGAAGTTCAAATCGATGATAAAAAATACCGCCCTTCCGGCGTCCATGCTTCCATATCTAGAGCCAAAAACGAGCTCATCCTGCCGGATGATTTCCCGGTCAATACTTACCACGACGAGGTTGTAAAACGGGTCTACCACCATTATCAAAATTTATTGTTGTCGAATAACGCGCTGGATTTCGATGATCTTTTATTGTGGACCGCATTCCTGTTAGAGGAATACCCGGAAGTCCGTGAAAAATATTCCCGCAGGTATGAACACGTTCTGGTTGATGAATTCCAGGATACGAACCTGGCTCAATATTTGCTACTGAATCACCTGAGTTCGTTCCACAATAATATTTTTGTGGTGGGAGACACTGACCAATCGATCTACCGCTGGAGAGGGGCAGATTACCGGAATTTGCTCAGGTTTGAAAAGGATTACCCGGACTTGCAAACGATATTGCTGGAGCAAAATTATCGTTCAACGCAGGAGATACTGGATGTCGCCATGAGGGTGATAGACCGCCACCCGCTCCGGACGCCGAAGCATTTATTCACCTCACGCCCCGGCGGATCAAAGCCGGTCCTCCATGAAGTTTATGATGATAAAGAGGAATCCCGCTTTGTTGTGGATACGGCTGCAGATTTGGTCGCCCGGGACAAGGCAAGCCCCGGTGATTTTGCAGTGATGTACCGGACAAATGCCCAGTCGCGTATTCTCGAGGAAGCCTTTCTGCAAGCCAGCCTGCCTTACAGGTTAGTGGGAGCACAGCGATTCTACGGTCGCAGGGAGGTCAAAGATATCATTGCCTACCTTCGGCTTGTCCAGAATCCGGACGATGAGATAAGTCTCGCCCGGATAATAAATATACCCAGGCGTGGAATTGGGGATAAAACGCTCTTCGCTCTGTACACCCTATCCCAACAAACCAACCGGACTTCTGGAGACATCCTTTTGGAATTGGGCGGCAACCGGGAATCGCCTTTGAACAGGGCTTTCAACAACCAGGCTTTGGCAAACCTGAATCATCTTGGCTCATTACTGAATAAATGGAAAAACCTCAAGGAGCATCAAACACCCTTTGAGCTTATGGATACGATCATCAAGGATGTCAATTACCAGGAATACATCGATGACGGCAGCGATGAGGGTCACGATCGCTGGGAAAACGTTCAGGAACTGCGCCGGCTGGCATATGAATACATGGATAGTGGTTTAGAAATTTTTCTGGAACGAGTTGCGCTGGTGTCTGACCAGGACACACTGGAAACAACAACCAGTGTCCCCACTCTTCTGACTCTGCATGCTGCAAAAGGTCTAGAATTTCCAATTGTAATTATTGTTGGTTTGAACGAGGGCACCCTGCCGCACAGCCGCTCGTTCGACGACGAAGAAGAAATGCTGGAAGAAAGGCGCCTGTTTTATGTCGGCATCACCCGGGCAAAGGACCGCTTGTATTTAATTAGCCCTCAAAATAAGACAGCTTTTGGTTATCCTGAACCCGTTCAACCATCCCGGTTTCTGGACGATATCCCTACAGATCTTCTCGAGGAAACCAGGAGTTTGCATGCATACCCCGGGTTGAGATCGTCAGGCCAGTATCGCCGCACATTCTGGGGTGCAGCTGAAACTAGAGAAATCCCATACGAAAAGAAGTATGTCCCTGGCCAGCACGTTCAGCATCCTGAATGGGGAGAAGGCATGGTTTTAAACAGCCGAATTGAAGGCAGCGATGAAGTTGTGGATATCTTCTTTGAAGCAGTAGGGTTGAAGAGAGTCGTCGCCTCACTGGCTAAACTGGTAATCGTCAAATAAAAAAAGCTCTGACCAGCAGCGTACCCTTTTCCTCTTAATATTTTTCACGGGATCTTTTTCTTTACGCTTTTCTTCACCCGGCTTATAATCCAGGTTGAATGCCAATTCTAAACGATCGGTCTCTTGAATTTATCAGCCACAGCGTTGACCAGACCAGACGGGTGGGAATGCGTTTAGGCGCCCTTCTGATTCCCGGGGATATAGTTCAGCTGGTAGGTGAACTTGGCTCGGGCAAAACCACCCTGGTTCAGGGTTTATCCTCGGGATGGGGATCAACTGACCAGGTGACAAGTCCCTCATTTGTACTGGTAAACGTTTACCGCCGGCCTGACCAGAAGCGGCTTTTTCACCTCGATGCCTACCGTCTGAAAAACCCGGGGGAAGCAATGGAACTGGACCTTCTCAGTTTTATTGAAAACGGACCATTAGTGGTTGAGTGGGCTGACCGCATTAATGCGGCATTGCCCGCTGAACATATCAAAATCTCTTTCAAGTGGGTTGATATAGAACAACGCGACCTTTTATTCACAGCCCATGGCGACCAGTACCAGAAAAAACTTGGGTTTCTGCGCAGCCAGGTATTTGGAGTTTTTTGATGCGAACTGCTCCTTCGACAATACTCCTGGGAATTGACACTTCAACTCAGCTAATTGGAGTGGCGCTTTATAACGGAAGTAAAGTGCTGGGAGAATATACCTGGGAAACCCAGGACCACCACACAGTTGAGCTGGCACCGGGGATCGAAACCGCAATGCAGAAATCCGGCTTAGTCATTTCTGACCTAGGCGCAGTTGGAATCGCTACAGGCCCGGGCTCTTTCACAGGATTGAGAATTGGAATGGCTTTTGCAAAAGGGCTGGTGATGGCTAATAAACTGCCTCTGGTAGGTGTACCCACTCTTGATGGCCTTGCTTTTGCTCAGGGAATCCAGAGAATTCCCATTGCTGCGGCACTGCGAGCAGGCCGCGGACGGTATGCTGTTGCCTGGTATAGAAGGACCGGTTTAAAACTGAAGCCTGCTGAATATACCAGGGTATTAACGCCCGAGGAATTAGTCTCGCAAATCACTTCAAAAACTCTTGTGTGCGGAGATTTCAGCGCTGAAGAACGCCAAATCCTCCGAAAAAACCGCAAGTTGATAAAGCTCGCTGCTCCTGCTTTCTGCCTTCGCCGCCCGGCATTTCTATCTGAAATTGCCTGGAACCGCTGGCAAAAAGGGGATACAGACGACCCAGTATCTCTTTCTCCTTTATATCTCCATTACAACCAGCCTGCCCTTGTATGACCAGATCTGCACAGATATATAAAGCCGTTGTCCGGGCTATGTGTGAGGAAGATCTGGACCAGGTTCTGACAATTGAAAAAATTTCATTCAGTTTACCCTGGCCTGAAACAGCTTACAGGTACGAATTACTGAATAATCCTAATTCTCTTTTATGGGTCGCGGAGGTAATCCACACCAACGGTTTTGTAAAAATTATCGGATCTATTGTCATCTGGATCATACTTGATGAAATACACATCTCATCCCTGGCGATTCATCCCAGATATCAAAGGATGGGCTACGCACAGGAACTGGTCACAACCGCGCTTTACGAAGGCGTCGAAAGGGGTGGGCAGGTCGCGACCCTGGAAGTGCGCGCAAGTAATTTCAAGGCTCAGAACCTGTACAGTAAATTCGGGTTCAAGAAAGTAGGCCGGCGGAGGCGCTATTACCGCGATAATTCTGAAGATGCAATAATTATGACTTTGGATAACCTTGAAAAATTTAAAACTAGTAGAGATAATCCACGCCCGATCAGGAGCCTACCAGCGCCAAATTGAAAATTACCAATCGAACCATGATAAGATAGCCCCGCAGGATAATAAATAGAACCGGGAGAGAAAAATGTCTGCTGATGACGAGTTAAATAGAATTGCCGGCGAAGTAGCATCCTGTACAAAATGTGCTTTGCATCACTCTCGCAAATTCGCTGTTCCCGGTGAAGGCCCGCCAAATGCTGAAATTATGTTTGTCGGCGAGGGTCCCGGTTTCCATGAGAACGAACAGGGGCGCCCTTTTGTTGGCGCTGCTGGAAAGTTTTTAGAAGAACTGCTGGCAAGTATTGGGCTAACACGGAAGGATGTTTTTATAACCAATGTTGTCAAATGTCGTCCGCCGGGCAACAGGGACCCACAGCAGGATGAATTAACCGCATGCAGTGTTTATCTTGACCACCAGATCCAGACCATTAACCCAAAAGTGATCGTAACCCTGGGAAGATATTCAATGGCATATTTCATCCCCAATGCAAAAATAAGCAGTATACACGGCCAGGCCATGCAGGTTCGGGGTCGCCTGATCGTCGCAATGTACCATCCAGCAGCAGCGCTGCACCAGGGATCGCTCAGACCAGTAATTGAAACGGATTTCTCAAGAATTCCTGAATTAATCGCAAAGGCTGGGAGTTTGCCAGAATACCAGGAATCTCAACCTGTTAACAGGGAAGAACCAAAACAATTGAGCATGTTTTGAACGATTCAAATCTTATTCCTGATGGATACATATAATTCCGTATACAACAAACTCCCACGTGAATACAGGATCAAGTTGAAACAAATCTTTCCGGAGGATTTTTTGCGCTGGTACGCCCACCGGAAAACAGATTATTATCTGATCTCTTACCCAAAATGCGGGCGGACTTGGCTGCGCTTGATGATGGGGTACGCGGTCGCCAGCTATTTTGACCTGCAACCCAACGAGGAGATTCTGTTTCTCCAATGGAACTCTCGAACCTATCCTTACCTGCCACGAATAAAAGTAATCCACGATGACCGCCCGATGTTGAAAAGACCAGATGAACTAGAAACATCAAAAAACAGATTCAAAGATAAATCGGTGATTTTCCTGGTAAGAGACCCCAGAGATGTGATTGTATCGAGTTATTTTGAGCATAAACACCGCCGGGCATTATTTGGGGATAATCCAAATGAAAACGACAATTCCAGGTTTATTGGTGAATTATTCGAATTCATCAACCAGGATTGCGGAGGTTTCGACACAATTCTGGCGTTTTATAACATCTGGGCTGAGAACAGGGACAAACCCAAAAATTTTTTGCTAATCCGCTATGAAGATATATTTAAAAACCCGGAAGAAGAGTTGAGAAGGACTTTATATTTTATTGGTTTGAATGATATAACAGATGACGCAATCAAAGCGGCCGTAAATTTTGCTTCCTTCGATAATATGCGCCGGATGGAAAAGGAGAGCAGATTCAACACTGCTATCCTGAATCCTGCAGATAGCTCAGAACTCGATACATATAAAACCCGTAAGGGGAAGGCAGGGGGACATAAAGATTATCTGACTGAAAAAGAAATCGAAACATTAAACCAGAAAATGCGCGAAAATTTATCTGATTTTTACGGGTACAATCTGTGACGCTAAATCTCAAACCGGACAGTTTAACTGACAGATACTATGGAAAAATCAATCAAAGAAAAACTTATCAACCAATTTGAAAAAAGAGAAACAAGAATTGCGGTGCTTGGTCTTGGTTATGTGGGACTGCCGCTTGCGGTTGTTTTTGCGGATGCTGGATTTTCAGTTACAGGCATTGAAAAAGACAGAAACAAAATAGATACTATAAAAGAAGGCAAAAGTCACATAAAAGACGTTCCGGACAAGCAGGTATCCCGGCTCGTTTCATCCGGCAGACTGAACGCAACCAGCGATTTTTCCGTACTGAAGGACACAGATGCTGTCAGCATCTGTGTTCCAACTCCACTTCGAAAGACTGGCGACCCGGATCTCTCATTTATCTGGGAGGTGTCAGAAGAATTAGCAAAATATCTCCATCCCGGTATGGTTATCGTTCTCGAATCAACAACCTACCCGGGCACCACCCGTGAGATCTTGTTACCCAAATTGGAGGAAGCAGGTGGTTTGACCGCCGGGATAGATTTTTTCCTTGCTTTCTCACCGGAGCGGGTCGACCCGGGCAGAAAAGATTGGACAACCCTGAACACTCCCAAGGTAATTGGTGGGATCACGAGCGACTGCGGAGAAGTCGCCTCTTACTGGTACAGCCAGGCCCTGCAATCGGTTGTCAGAGTCTCGTCCACTGAAGTTGCAGAAATGGCGAAACTGCTCGAGAACACATTCCGGATGATCAATATCGGTCTTGTAAATGAAATGGCGATCATGTGCGACCGGTTGGGGATTGATGTCTGGGAAGTAATCGAGGCTGCGGCTACCAAACCGTTTGGTTTTATGAAATTCACACCTGGTCCGGGTTTGGGAGGTCACTGTATTCCAATTGATCCCCTTTACCTGTCATGGAAACTGCGAGCACTTAACTATACTGCCCGCTTTATTGAGTTAGCCTCAGAGATCAACACCGGTATGCCGCGCTACGTTGTAACAAGGATCCAGGATGCGTTAAATGAATTTGGAAAACCGCTGAATAACAGCCACATACTGGTGGTCGGCGCGGCATATAAACCAGATGTCGATGATCTTCGCGAATCACCGGCATTGGATGTGATCGGTTTGCTTATCCAAAAAGGCGCCCATGTCCAGTACCACGACCCGTATATCCCGCAAATACAGCACGACGACTGGGAACTGGCATCTGTGTCCGATTTATTTGAGGCGACAAAAAATGCGGACTGTGTGGTGATCATAACCAACCACAGCCAGTATGATTATGAAAAGATCGCTCGAGAATCAAGAATTATCGTGGATACCAGAAATGCGCTGGGCAAGATTGAAGGCGCTAATCCAAATGTATATAAACTGTAAATTTCTTTTCCGGGAATCTGGTCAGTAAATAACTGACAGCAGCAAATATTGATCCTTTACCAATTATTATTCAAAAAACAAAACCATTGATAAAACTCGTGGAAAAGGTTTGATAAACCAGTATGGCTAATTACATCGTAACGGGAGCGGCAGGTTTTATTGGTTCATATGTCGCAAAAGCCCTGCTTGAAGAGGGCAACTTTGTTATAGGAATAGATGACCTTAATGACGCATATGATGTTCGCATGAAACAATGGCGTCTAAAACAATTACGAGAAGCCCAACAATTTGTTTTTTATAAGTTTGACATTAGCGACCGGAATTGTTTTGATGATCCTTATCTTGTCTCTCTGCTTGGCCAGGTAAAAATAGATGCAATCGTAAATCTGGCAGCCAGGGCAGGGGTTCGCCAATCTCTGGAAGATCCATGGGTATACATTACTACCAACGTTACAGGCACTTTAAATTTATTGGAACTCTCCCGGAAGTATAAAATACCTAAGTTTGTCCTGGCGTCAACCTCCAGTATCTATGGCAGGAATGCGCCCCTACCGACGCCCGAATACGCTGACAGCGATAAGCCGCTTCAATCTTACGCGGCAAGTAAAAAAGGAGCAGAATCGCTGTGTTATGCCTACCATCACCTGTACGGTATTGATGTGACCGTTTTCAGGTACTTTACCGTTTACGGCCCGGCTGGCAGGCCGGATATGGTTATGTTCAGGTTCATTCAATGGATCATTGAAGGCAAACCACTGCTGATATTTGGCGACGGCGAACAATGGCGAGGGTTCACTCATGTTGAAGATATCGCACGCGGGACAATCCTGGGTCTGAAACTGGTTGGATTTGAGGTTCTCAATCTTGGCGGCCATGAGACACTAAAAATCAATAAGCTCGTTCAAATTCTGGAGGAAATGACAGGCAAACAAGCGGAACTCCAATACAAACCTGCTCACCCAGCCGACATGCAAGCAAACTGGGCAAACATCGATAAGGCGAGGGGCATTTTAAAATGGGAACCCGATATTAACCTGCTTGACGGAATCGCCCAGACTGTTGAATGGTACCAATCTGAACGCCAGTGGGCAAAATATATCAAGACGATATAAACCACCTTTCCCTTTGACTCTCGGGAACCCCGCATCCAAGAATTGGAATGTTTAAAAATACAATTAACTGGCTGTTGAAACCAATCCAGCGTTTCTTTGATAACGAAATAATCCAGAGATTGGTAAAAAACTCCGGATATCTATTCAGTTCATCCGGCCTGTCCGCGATCCTGAGCATGGTTCAAGGCATTCTGGTTGCAAGACTGCTGGGTGTGGAGTATTTTGGGGTTCTAGGCGCGATTACACTTTTCATCAGCGTTGTAAACAAACTGGCGTCCTTCCGGATGAGCGAATTGGTAGTGAAGTATATCGGAGAGTTTAATGTAACTGGCGATAAAACCCGGGCTGCCTCAGTTTTTAAACTGGCATCAATCGTGGAAATATTGAGTTCGCTCTTCGCGTTCGTACTGGTGCTACTTTTAGCGCCGCTGGCAGCTACATATCTTGCGAAGGACCCATCAACCACAAACCTCTTCCGGTTGTACAGCCTGATCATACCGGCGAACTTTATTAACGAAAGTTCGACCGGCCTGCTGCAAATTTACGACCGGTTCCGGCGCATGGCGACAATAAACATTGTACAGAGTTTAATAACGCTTGCTTTAATCATCCTGGCTTACCTGAATCAGGGTGGGTTAGCACAGATCCTATTCTCATACATGACAGGTAAAATTATTGGAGCTCTTGGGATTTCAATAACCGCATTTTTAATTGCGACCCGGCAGTGGGGATTGGTTTGGTGGAAAACCCCAATCAATTTACTTAGAGAGAGATTTAAGGAGTTGGCAAATTTTGGGATCAGCACAAACATCAGCGCGACCATCAGCCTGGTTACAAAGGATAGCGAGGTGCTCTGGGTTTCCTTCTTCCGGACTCCGCTTGAGGCTGGTTATTACAAACTGGCTCTGGCTCTGGCGAATATCGTCCAGTTGCCGGTGAGCCCGCTTCCTCAAACAACGTACCCGGAATTATCAAGACAATCAGCCCAAAACCAATGGCGGAACATGCGCTATATAATGAGGCAGGGTTCGATTTTAGCAGGAACTTACACCATCGCAGCGGCGCTTGGGTTGATAATCTTCGGACCGTTAATTATCCGCTATATTTACACCCCTGAATATCTCCCGGCTTACCCTGCCCTTGTAATCTTACTGGCTGGTCTGTTTTTTACGAATATTTTTTACTGGCGGCGAGCCGCTTTACTTTCTCTTGGAAGGGCTGATTATCCAGCAAAAGTGAACGCCCTGCTGGCTGGTTTAAAAATTGTGCTTGTTCTTATCCTGGTACCGCAATTTGGTTATCTGGCAGCCGCGGCTTTGCTTTCTGGATTTTACATCTCTAATTCGGTAATCCTCACATTGAAAATACGATCGCTGCTGGCTGAAAAAATGCATTGACATGAAAATCGCAATCGCGGCTCCAACCACAATTCCGGCGCGCAGAGCAAATACAGTACAGGTCATGAAAATGGCTCAGGCATTTACACGTAACAACTATGAAGTAACCCTGCTGGTTCCGGAATTTACACCTGAAATCAAATCACAAAACAGTGGTTCGACCGATTGGGAATTTTTATCCAACCACTATGGAATTCAAACTGAATTCCCAATCCAATGGTTATCGACATCGCCTGTCTACCGCCATTATGACTATGCAATAAAAGTTGTCCGTTGGATCAGAAATAACCGGATAAATCTTGTCTATACTCGCATGCCCCAGGTCGCTGCAATAGCAAGTTCAATCAATCAAAATACAATTCTTGAAATTCATGACCTGCCTTCCGGCAGGTTTGGACCGCAGCTGTTCAAATTGTTTTTAAGAGGAAAGGGCGGCTTGAGGCTGGTAGTAATCACCAGGACGCTGCTGACCGAACTCGGGGTAAGATTTAACCTTCCAAATGCGCCTTTTTTTACCATAGCCGCTCCAGATGGAGTTGACCTGGACCGGTATGTAGATTTGCCCGGTCCGAAAATCGCCCGGAAGCATTTGATGGAAACGAGAAAAGACCTGTCAGATTTGTCCCCCGATAAATTCACTGCCGGTTACACAGGACACCTCTATGCAGGGCGCGGGATAAATTTGATTACCAGGGTAGCTGTCAATCTGCCGGAGGTCAACTTTCTAATTGCAGGAGGGGAACCCGAACAAATCCAGCAATTAAAGGATTTTGTTTTTTCGCAGGACATTAATAACATCTTCGTCGCCGGGTTTGTCCCCAATGCCGAATTGGCTTTGTATCAGGCAGCCTGTGAAGCGCTGATGATGCCTTATCAATATAAAGTCGCCGCCTCATCTGGCGGAGATATTTCAAAATACCTCAGTCCAATGAAACTTTTTGAATATATGGCCTGCGGAAGAGTAATCCTGGCAAGTGACCTGCCTGTTCTGGGGGAAGTCCTGAATTCCAAAAATTCAGTACTGCTGCCTGCGGACAGGGTAGATAAATGGATTGAGGCATTAATTGGGATCAAAGAGAATCCTGCTCGCTGGAAACAGCTTGCAGAAACAGCCCACCAGCAATCAAAGGAATACTCCTGGGAATCCCGGGCAGCGAAGATTCTGGATAAACTGGAATTAGGATAAAAGAGAACCTGTCTGTAAGAAAACCTGGTTAGGATATTGATGGCAGAAAGCGTCACCCAAGGCAATAATTCCCCAATATTCTGCTGGCGATTCTGGCTAGCCCTTGCCGCAGCATGCCTATTTACTGCGATTATATTTGCATACATATCCACCCGGTTTACAAACGCCTCTGGCTGGATATCATTTTTTATTGTTGTTTTATTCATGGCTGGTCTGACATGGATTTGTTGGCGGCTGCTACAGAAAGAAAATCCTCCCGGGAAATTGAGGACTGTACTGATTGGCGCGGTGCTGCTCCGGCTGGCTGCCGGCGCATTTCTTTACATTGCGCTTCCGGTTTATGGGCACGATTCGCCCCAAGAAACCAGCGGATATGTCATGGCGGACGCAGGCAAACGCGATCAGGCTGCATACCAGCTGGCAGTCTCTGAAAAACCTTTGTTCACTGCCTTCAAAACCCGGCGAGGAATCGACCAGTATGGGGGGATGCTATTTGTCAGCGCACTAGTCTACCGTTATACCGGAGTGATTGACCCAGCCCAAGCAGGACATTATCCTTTACTGATCGTTATCATTACTGCATTTATCTCAGCGCTGGCTGTCCTTTTCCTGTGGGCTTTTTCAAATCGCCTGTGGGGTACAACAGCAGCGATGCTTTCAGCGTTTATTTTGATGATATACCCGGAAGCGATCCTGCTGGGAAGCTCGCAGATGCGAGAAGCGTTTACGATGACCCTTACAGTTGTCGCTATTTACGGTTTGATCAGATTCTTTCAGGAACGCACTTTGATTGGCGCGGCATGGATGCTACTGGCGCTCATTCTTAGCCTTCCGCTGTCTCCACCTTACGCTGCATTTTTACTGGTTGCGATGCTAATCACGGCGGTCCCTTTATCCAGATTGTATCCAGGTGAGTCCAGGGTTCCACTAAGTACGATAGCCATTCTATCGATCATTGTCATCGCCGGCATTACTGCGGGTTTGTGGTGGTCGTTACGACAGTTTACCCCGGAAGGTATGTCAAATCCATTTGCAATGCTGGAGTGGTGGTTCCAGAAATCAGCTGATTTTCAAGCCCAGATAACCCGGCTGGACTCGGGATGGACCCAAAAAGCGCTTCGCAATGTACCGGAATGGACACATATTCCTTTGATTCTCATCTATGGATCAATCCAACCATTTTTACCTGCAGCGCTTATCGCCGGCAGCCACGCTAAAATTTGGTGGATAATCGCTGTCTGGCGGGCGCTCGGTTGGTTTCTGCTCTTTCCGGTTCTTGTTTATGCATTTATCCCGGCGGTTAAGAATAAGACCGACAAAGGCCTTGCTCTGGTGTTAAATCTGCTTGTGTGGGGTGGGATTTTAATCGCAGCCTTCCGAAGCGGGGGCGATCTCTGGGATAATCCCCGCTACCGGGCAGCATTAGTAGGGCTTCAGATCGCAGTCGCTTCCTGGGCTGTAATCACAAGCCGGCACACAAATGATCGCTGGCTGAAGCGTATCTACATCAGCATCATTCTTCTACTTCTATGGTTCCTGCCCTGGTATCTATTTCGGTACTATGGACTCAACTGGCCAGTGACAAACCTATATCTTACGATTGGGTTGGGGACCGCAACTGCTTTTATCTATTTGATCCTGGATTGGTATTTAAATAAACCCGGTTCGAAATGAATAATAACGGGAAAGATCTGCTAAAACGAACGCCATCATCTGTATTGGATTTGAGTGAATTAGCGGCGTCTTCATGGCTCCCCGAAGTGATCGCCTTTTTGGGGGGCATTGCTTTTCTCGCTCAACTCTGGAGATACGCCCATCTGCTGGATTCGGTGCTCGATGAAGGTTTATACCTTTATAAAGGGTTTCTATTTGTTTCGGGTCAATACTCGTTATACCAATTCAACGGGCCCTGGACAAGTAAAATGCCTTTCTCCTACCTGATTCCCGGTCTTGTCCAGTATTTCTTTGGACCTGATCTTGGGATTGGCAGAGCATTTTCTGGATTTCTGGCTGGTTTGTTCCTGGCTGGTTTCTGGATCCTGGCCAGACGGTTAGGAGGCAGGTGGTGGGCAGCCCTGTTAATCTGGGTTCTGGCTGTAAACATAGCCCTAATCAAGATGTTCAGCATCGCGGTCTCTCAGGTTTTGATAGCATGCATGCTGGTCTGGGTGTTTGTGCTGATGGTTGGAGACGATAGACCCGTTTGGCAGATTGTTTCAGGTTCCTTGCTGGCTGGGCTGCTGGCATTAACGCGCTTCAACATGCTGCTTCTGCTTCCACTGCTCTATTTATATGTATTATCCCAGAACGGAATAAGGAAGGGAGTAATCGCTTCCCTGGTATGCGCTTCAGTCATTCTTCTTGGTCATGTTTTCTTCTGGCCCGGAATCCTGCAAGTCTGGGCTTTACAATTACCAAGATCGATAACCCCTTTTCTCGATTTCTGGCGAACCCCGGAGCCAATCCCGAATGCCTGGGCGCCTGATACTACAACCGAAAACCGGTTTCTCAGCATGAGCCAAACCTACCGGAATCACTTTGTCTCCTTTGCAGCGGTCTTGGCTGCGTCTATCTTTAGCCTGCGTAATAAGGACTGGAGCAATAAGAGCGATTACCGCACATTCTTATTTCTCTTTTTCTTATTCATCCTGATGCTGGCAGCGCATATTTGGGCAGCATTGGGTGAAGGTTACTGCATTTACTGTTTGACCGGCTACCTGGGTTTTTTCTCCTTTACCGGGCTTCTAATCCTTCCGGTCAGCTACCCTCTCTGGAAAAAACGCATTCCCGCCTGGCTGCAGCTGCTGGCCATTCTCCTTATCGCTGTTTCTGCAATTGTGATCGGATTCGGTTCATATGAACAGGTCGGAAGCCAGTTGCTCGATCTGCAGATTCCCAGGTCAGTTCTTTACCTCTCGCCAGAATCATCCGGAACGATGCCATTATTTAATTATTTTAAGAAAACCTACGATTATGATTTCAAAACATCGCGCAGGGTAATCTCATCCATATTTGGATTGATGATCGCGGCACTGATCATAATTTTGGCTGCCGTAATTAACTGGTTCAAAAAATACAGGGCCAGGGCAACCCCTGACCAAACTACCTCCAACGTACCGGGCTTGATTTTTTGGGTATTGGCGGTATTTATTCTTGCCGGTGCGCTCATCACACCGGCAGTTGATCTTATTGGAGAACGCAATACATACTTCTGTAACCGTGACATAATCCATTCTTACCGGTCTGCGGGTCTGCACATCGCTGAAAGAGTACCGCCCGGCTCAAAGGTTTACTGGAAGGGCGGAAATTCAGCAGTGCCTCTGATGTACCTGCCTGGAATTCTGCTTTACCCTGCCCAGTTGAACGGGGATTACACCTTTAAAAAATTCGGCGATCCTGAAATTCTGGACAAATATGGTTACTGGAGTGAAGAACTTGCCGAAAAGTGGTTAAACGAGGCTGACTATATTCTTATCCAGCAACGATTCTACAATGATTGGTATCAGGAGAGATTAAGTACAGAGAGGTTTCAGGAGCTGGAGAGTACCAACCCCAGCGCGTATTGTGAAGAAAATACTCATATACGCATTTTTACACCTAACAAATAATTGCAGTGAAAAATACCTCTCAAACGGAGATTGAACAAAAAGTGGCGGGACCAAATTGGAGAAGATGGGCGGGTTTTGCAATCCAGTGGGGAATCCTCTTGATATCATCACTGCTGATTTCTGGCTACCAGCTTTATTCTAATAACCATGCAATGCAGATACCGTATGTGCTCTGGCTGCAGGATCCCTCATTATTCCGGGGCGACCCGCTGGCATCCACCTTCCCAAGGTATATCGGTCCTATCTGGCATCTCGTCGCCTTTATCTCGGAATACATATCTTTAGAAACAACTTTACTGGTATTTTTTTTACTGACCCGCGGCTTTATCATTCTGGCGTCTGGATTGGTGGCAAATTCAATTTTTCCAGGATCAATCCTCGCCCCAACTGGCGCAATGGCTTTTTTCGCGCTGGTACCTGCTCCAATCATTGGCCATGGAACTCTGGTAATTAATTACTTTGAACACACCGGCCTTTCGATCGCGTTTTTGATTTTGTCATTTGGGGCATTTTATTCAAAGCTGAGTTATTGGTGGGCAATCCTGCTGGCAGCTGGTTTTAGTCTGAATATTCTATACGGAACATACGCACTGGTTTTCTTTATACCAGTTCTGTTATTGGAAACTGAGTACAGGAAAAGGTGGAAAAAGTGGGCAGCATCCCTGGTTATTCTTCTAATCCTTTGCACCCCAATATTGATATTCTCCATTACAAAAATCCAGCTGGATAACACATACAACCAGCTCTGGCTGAAAGCCGGCGAAGTGCGCCATCCTTTTCATATCTATCCGCACACCTGGAATATCAGGCAGATTGCCGTATTCGCCGGGTTTATGCTCTGTTACTGCCTGGTTTTATTCTATTCCAGGGATAAAATTCGCGACCTGTTCAAGCCGGGCTTGATCTGGCTGGTTGTTTGCATCTGCTGGATTGGGCTTACTTTTTTTAGCGCGTATATCCTCCAGTACCCAAACCTGCTGATTCTCCAGCCAGCTCGCGCCACAGATATCTGGTTTGCAATCGCTGCTATCCAGGTGATAACGGTATTTGCATATATGATCGAAAAAGAAAAAATACTGAGGCGCCTGAACACTTTCCTTTTTTTTATGAGTGTGCTGTGGCTTAACTTCTTTTACTTCCCTGCTTTCACTGTAGCAATCTGGATTTTAATCGCGGTTATACTTGCCATCCCGGTAACCTGGGAGTTCCTGAACAAAAAAGGAAGTTCTATCCTTATTTCAAATGCCGCAGTAATTTTTGTTTTAGCTTTCGGAATAATTAGCCTGAGTAAAGATTTTCAATCTTACATGGAGAAAGGTTTTGTCAAACTGCCAGACTCAGAGATCAGAAAAATCGCAGGATGGGCAAAAGAGAGAACTTCAAAAGAAGAAATTTTTCTAATCGATCCTAACTGGGAACAGTTTCGTCCGCTCTCCCAACGACCAGTTTTTGTCGCCTGGAAAGATGGCACAGCCATCTTTTGGGATAAGGGCTTTGTCCAGGAATGGGTCGGAAGAATTGAAGAATTCGGATTTAATTTTACTACCGCGGAGTTAGGAACAACCAGGGGCTCAATCCAATTGAGTGAGTATTATCAAAGCATGAACGACAATCATGTATTAATAATTGCAGATAGATACCCCATACATTACTGGGTTGTTAAAATTGACAAAGATACATCCTTTCCGGAAGTCTTCCGGGCAGCCGAATATAAAGTGCTCCGAATTCAGTAACAATGGAAGAAAATAATCCAGGAATTAACTGGATAAAATTTTTATAACCGCTTACCCCTGAACATACAGTATGGATAGATGGCATTGAATATGCCCGAATTTACAGAATACGCTAACTTCCCGGGTTATTCCTCTTCAGGATTACTTTCCCAGCACTCCATGGCAAGGGCAATTTTCTTATCATTTAACCTACTCAGACCATGCATTCAATATCTCTATAAAAGCCATTGGGGCAATAGTTATGGAAAAACAAAGTAGGAGAATCCTCTGGATTCAGGGGACGGTCCTGTTTGCTATTTCAATCATCATCTCTGGATACAGCAAATATTCAGGCAATCATTCTGTCCAGGTACCGCTAATCTTGTCTGCTAAAAATCCCAATCTCTTTCCAAATGACCCCTTCATATCAACCTTAATTTACTATCCGTCCCCTATCTGGCGTTTGATTGCATTTTTATCCGGGTTTATTACGCTGGAAACATTGCTATTATTTCTATTCCTAATAACCAGGGCACTGACGCTCTTCGCTGCTTCCAATTTAGCCCTGTCTTTCTACCCGGGATCATGGTTGGCGCCAGTTGGCGCAATGACTTTTTTTGCCCTTATTCCTTCGCCATTGTTCGGGCACGGCACCCTGGTGATTAACTACTTCGAACACACCAGCTTATCAATGGCGTTCTTGATACTGGCGGTCTCTGCTTTTTATAAAAAGAAATATTTCACCTGGATGATATTCCTTACGCTGGGTTTCTACATAAATATCATGAATGGCTCTTACGCATTTCTTTACCTTGCCGCGGTATTTTTATTTGATGCGGATTACAGAACAAACTGGAAAAAATGGGTGCCGCCATTTCTATTATTTCTTCTTCTGGCTTCACCTGTAATTCTTTCAACCCTGTCATCATTTAATTACAAGGATTTTAACAGAGAGCTATGGATACAGGTAAGTAAAATTCGCCAGCCTTATCATCTTTTTCCGTTATCCTGGGAACCATACCGGTATAATCTATTCCTGGCGCTGATATTTTTCACTGGAATAAGCTTATACCAGAGTAAACAAGAAAAAAGGAAGCTTTATAATCATTATTTAGTATGGTCCGCAGTCGCGATTATTTTCCTTGCCTGCGCATTTGCCGCCGCATATATACTCAGGTCTCCAGCTTTTCTCTCTATGCAGATTGGGCGTGGTACCGACCTGTGGTTCGTTTTTTCTGTTGTGGCAATGATATCCGCCTTTTCATACCTGGTTGAACGAAATTCAACTATTAAACAGTTATATACCGTTCTCTACATTGTCAGCATCTTCTGGGTCTGGTTTTTTGAATTTCCTATCCTGATTGAAATGATATTCATCATAGTCGCAATTTTTATTATCTGGCCCCCGGCCTGGAAAAGTATATTCCAAAATGGAAATCCATTTAGATTAACCAATCTTGTGCTCAGCATCATTTTGCTCCTGGGATTATCACAATTCTCAATTAAGACCTATTCGGATAAAGTCATTTCTTTGATGATTCAACCAAGTTCACAAATCCTGGAGGTCTCAAGATGGGCAAAGGAAAACACCTCGATTGAGGATATGTTCCTGATCGATCCAAACTGGGACGAATTCAGAGCGTTATCCCAGCGTCCAGTATATGTCACCTGGAAAGATGGGACAGCCATGCTTTGGAAACGAGATTTCATCAACGAGTGGGTGCCAAGAATTGAGGCTTTTGGGTTTGACTTTTATAAGACAGATCAAGTTGGTACGCCAGAGGGTATGAACCATCTATCCAGGTTATACAACAAGCTGGACGATTCCCAGGTATTAAAACTTGCTGAAAAATATCCGATCCGTTACTGGGTTGCGCCAAACAACCTGTCTTCACAATTCCCCGTCCTTTACCAGACATCCGCGTATAAAGTATTAAGAATAGCCACTGGGGGCGAGAATGACGGCTGAAACCACTGCGAAGCGCAATCCGACATCAGGTTTTCTGATTAACCGGAATTACTTGTTGTGGATTTATGGTTTGATCCTTTACCTGACCTCCCTGTTAATTACCGGTTATCGAATTTACTACGGCAACCAGGCGATTACAATCCCATTGATCCTTTCCGCAAACGATCCTGCCCTTTTTCCAAACGACCCCTTTGTTTCAACCCTGGTGAACTACGCCGCTCCTATCTGGCGGCTGCTTGCTATACCGGCTCAATATATATCAATAGAAATTATTTTCTTGTCCCTCTTCTTATTAGCTCGGGCGCTGATTATATTTTCATCCGGTTATTTAGCGCTGACACTCAGCCCTAAGAATATGCTTGCCGCAGTCGGAGTGATGGCGTTCTTCGCAATCTGGCCAATATCAGTGATCGGGCATGGCACCATCCTGGCAAGATACTTCGAACAAACAAGCCTCTCATTAGGCTTCTTCCTGCTTGCAGCGGCAGCATTTTACTCGGAACGCAGGTATCTCTGGGCAGTGTGGATGGCAATCGGGTTCACTCTAAACAGCATGTACGGCGTTTATGCCTGTACTTTCTTCGCAGCGACTTTTATCATCGACCCGGCTTACCGTAAGAATTGGCGAAAATGGCTGGGTTCGTTAGTTCTTTTCGGGCTGCTGATCTTGCCTACATTTTTGTTATCTCTTTCAGCATTTCGAATCGTAACTTCCGCAAAAGAATTATGGCTGCTGGCAAGCCGGGCAAGATTTACAATGCATCTGTATCCACACACCTGGCATCCAGCCGAAATTTATCTTTTCTTTGTTTATGTAATATTTTCTTTTTGCGCGGTTTACTTACTGAGAAAAGAAAATAAAAAGCTCTCTTTTCATGCAGTCATCTGGCTGGTGGTTCTGCTTGGCTGGGTGGTTTGCACATACATTGCAGCATATGTCGCTGAATCGCCCTCAATGCTGGTTATGCACCCTGCTCGCGCAACGGATATCTGGCTCATCCTGATCAGCACGTATGTAATCTCATTTTTCGCGCAAAGAATAAATAACAATAGCACCCAAAGACCATTATACGTAATCCTCTTTTTTGTCAGCATCACCTGGCAGAAAGCGATTGATGATTTCTTCATAATCGTAAGTTTATGGGTCATCATTGCAGTTCTTGCATACTGGCCTTTCACGTGGAAGCGCGTGATGAAATCCGGGAGCCAACTGCGTTTATCCAGCCTGGTGGTCCTGGTTTCGGTCCTGTACGGCATTTTTATCTTCTACCAGGAACCACACTCATTCAAATTTGCGAACCTGATAAGATATCCGGATGAACAAATCCAGGAGATATCAAGGTGGGCAAAGGAAAATACAGAAAAGGACGAACTTTTCCTGGTGGACCCGAACTGGAGTGAATTTCGAGCCCTGGCAAAAAGGCCGGTGTATGTAACATATAAGGATGGCGCAGCAATACTGTGGGAGCGAAGCTATGTTGAACAGTGGGCGCCGCGCATGGAATCTGTGGGTTATGATTTTTACAACCCCGAAGCAGTCGGAATCAGTACGCACCCCTATATGAAATTTGTTCTCAGTTATTTCTATGATGAACTGGATGACCAGAAAGTAAAGGAACTCGCCCGGTTGCACCCCCTGAGATACTGGGTGGTTTCAGCAGAGCATAATTCGGACTTTCCGGTTCTATACAGCACACCGGATTTTAAAGTCCTGGATCTGGAATCCCTGACTGATTGAAAATCCGTTTCCACCAAACTGGCGGCTGGATAGTTGCCAACTGACAGAAATAATTTATACCAGGTCAGGGCGCTCAATGCCAGTCAGGTTTTCGTATATCGTTAAATGCCGGTTGATTGACCTATTTAATTCAAATGTCTCCTGGATGTACACCCGTCCCCCCAGGCCTTTTTCCTTCCAGTTGTTATTTTCCAGTAGGGCAGCCAGACCTGTTTCAAAATCATCCTTTTCGGCATAATAACCAAAATTTGATGCAATCCCATCCGGGTTGACCGAACTTAGAATCGCACAGCCATGGGCTGCCGCCTCGATGAACGAATTTGGCAATGCTTCTCTTGCGGCAGTATTTACAAAAATCCAGCTGTCTTCCAGAATTTGCGAATGCCGTGCGCTTTTAAACTGGTCGATAAAACCAACCAGATTCAGGTTGGACAGTTGACCATATTTCTGGCGCAATTCATCCTCATATTTCTGGTCACGACTCTTCCCAACCGCAAGGAAGTTCACATCTGAAAAACTTTTCGCCAGTTCGAAAAAGAGTTCCGGGCGTTTGCGCCTGTCCCAACGGTTCATATAGCACACAGTAGGTTTATCCGATTTTTTAACCATTTCCGGAACCCTAACCGGAGTCGGCAAAAAGACCGGGTCGTCCTGAAGACCATATTTGGCTTTCACCTTGGGGATTAAATAGCGACCAATTGTGAACCATCCATCCGCATTGCGAACTGTATTATCTACCAGCCAGTTATCCTCATAGATCCAATTCGCCAGCACCTGCAAATAGTTTAAAGACGGCAATTTCAACTCAACCCCCCAATCCTGGGGAGTGCGTGGATCCCGAAATGTCATAATGTGTTTTTTATCAGGATTCTCTCGCATCGCAAGATAGGTGCCGGTAGAGGGCTCCTGGGAATGGAAAATATCCGCATTTGTTTCCCTGAACAATCGCGCCGCTGTTCGGAAATCGGGGAATTTGAAACTTAACACCCGGATACCATCCAATTCCTCAACCGGGTTCTGGCCTTCCCGCCTGGGCACGATTGCGGTAACCTGAACGCCCCTTTTAACAAGCTCGCCTCCAATAAGGCGGGTCGCACGCCCAAAACCACCATATTTTCCCCAGGCAAAAATTTCAACAGAGATTAAGCATACATGCATGTAAATTCTCCACATCCTCTGGAAAAACCAGCATGACGGTCTGTGCCATCTGTGAGATTATAACGGAGTTTGATCTTCATAAATACCCAACCGCTGAATCTGGTTGTATCTGTCAATTTCCATACCAGTACCCAGTTTAGATTTGGCGCCAAATACGACTCCTGGCGCGGGTTGATGATGAAATAAATTTAAGGCAAAGAATAAACGATATAATCAAACGACAATTTTTTACCACATAACATGGAAAATATTCAGGTATGAATTCCGAAGAAAACCCGGTTCAAACAACAATTATCCCAGAATCATTTATTGGGTTACTTAATTCAAAGAACTGGATTGCGGATGCCGTTTCTTTCCTGGCGGTTTTATTATTCACAGTCCAGATTTGGATTTATGCCAGCAATCGAAAATCTTCGCTTGATGAAGGGGCATACTTGTACAAAGGATTTCTATTTGTATCAGGTCAATACAGGATTTACCAGGAATATGGCCCCTGGAGCAACCATATGCCGCTCTCATTTCTGATCCCAGGTGTCATCCAGTATCTTTTTGGTCCCGGATTAGGACCGGGGAGATTTTTCTCAATTGTTCTGGCTTTACTGGGGATGCTGGGATTATGGATTAATGCCCGTCGACTCGGTGGGGAATGGTGGGCTGCTATAGCTTTATTTGCAGTCGCTTTAAATCCGGCGGTGATCAAGATTTACAGCGTGGCGGTGCCGCAGGTTCTGGTGTTCTGTATGCTTGTCTGGATATTTGTGCTAACGCTGGGAAAAAACCGCCCAACCTGGCAAATTGGGCTTGGCACGGTGTTGGCAGGGTTGCTTCTGCTAACCAGACTGAATATGTTCATGGTTCTGCCTTTGATCATCCTTTACATCTTCTGGCAGCATGGAAAACGAACCGGGGTCCTCTGTTTAATCCTGGGTGCAGCTGTTGTATTTGCCGTTCATGCGTTCTACTGGCCGGGAATTATGACAATGTGGGCCAGACAGCTCCCACAGGAAATCAGCCCATTCCTGGATTCCTGGCGTTACGCTGGTGAGATCGTCAATATCTGGAATCCTGACGTTTCAGTATTCAACCGAATCTTGAGTTTCCTGATCAGCCTGCGGGTCCATTTTATTCCCCTGGTAGGCGTTCTTATAAGCGTATTATTATGGCCCAAAAAGTCGCAGTGGAAGAATATGGAGGTTTTCCGGATTTCCATTTTCCTGCTTAGTCTGTTTCTTGCGCTCTGGGGCATCCACTTATGGTCAGCGTTGGGACAGAATTACTGTGTGTTCTGCCTGGAAGGCTACCTGGCATATTTCTCTTTGATCGGCGTGCTCCTGGTAATTGCTTCATTTTCGAGCTGGAGAAAACAAATTCCTGCCTGGCTGCAATTAATTTTTGCGATTTTGATCATATTAATATTTACAGGCGTGGGACTGGGCTCATTTGAAAATACAGCCGAGTTGCTGCTGAATGTTCAAATACCCAGGGCAATCATAGCCTTTCCGGAATTCTCCACGGGACTTGTAACTCTGGATAAGGTGTTGATAAATAAATATCATTTCGATTACCCGACTCTGCGCCGGATAGTACCGGCCTTTTTTGGAATGCTTATAGGGATTCTGGTTCTAACCACTTCTATTTTTATCTGGCTTATTCTTTCCAGGAAGAAAAAAACCATGCCAGTGGGTGATTCTCTCACGGCTCCAGGTTATATCTACATTGCCTTTCTGGTAACCCTTGCGGCGGGTTTTATCCTTGCACCCTCTGCCCTCCTGGGCGGAGGGAAAAGCGCTTATGATTGCGCTGGAAACACGATAAACTCTTACAGGGAAGCCGGTCAATATCTAGCCGAGATAATTCCACCCGGCTCAAAAGTTTACTGGCATGGGGGATTATCGCCGGTTACCCTTCTGTATATTCCCGGTATAAATGTATACCCGGCCCAATTAAATGACGGATATTCCTTTAAATTAGAGGGTGATAGAGAACTATTATTAAGGAAAGGTTTATGGAACAAAGAGCTGGCGTTGGATTGGATAGATGAAGCTGATTATGTCCTTATTGAAGACCGCTCATATTCAGGTTGGCATAAAGAAGCCATACTCTCTGGTAACTTTAAAGAATTAGATCCAACCCCACTTCAGGTCAGCTGCCAGCCCGATTCCTGGATCCATGTTTTTCGGGACAGCAGCTGAAAAACTCGTCACAAAACTCTCATATCTTCCAGCATACATATTTTATAATTCCGCTTAGCGATGAAAAAAATAACAAAACTTGTGTTTATCCTGCTTGCGGCAGTCATAACGGTTCTGTTTATCAGGGAATTTTTCAACCATGCGCCAATCATGGGGACAGAAACAGGCATGTTATCCCTGAAATGGGTTGGGGTGCTGACAGTAATAATGCTTGGCAGTACTTTGTTTTATGTATTCCTGTACCTCTCAATCTGGCACCAAGAAATCGTTTTGCCCATCCATAATTCTGTAATAGAAATCCGCCAGCGCATTGAGCCTTTGCGCTGTTTAATCGCAATTGCTGCAGTCGTTATTCCGATCTATATCCTGTTATTCACCCAGTACGGAAACATTTTCGCCGGGGTATATATGCGCTTTACCATTCTGCTAGCCGCAATCCTGGTATTTTCCATTTCAATTACTTCAGAAAACGGGAGACTCTTATCCTGGACAAACCTTTTTTTCAGCGTTGTGTTCATCGGCTCAGCCTTCGCAGTTGCGGACTACCTGAAAATTGTGACAAATTATCCTTTTTCGCTGACCTGGTCAGAGGGCAACCGCCTTTATGATTATTCCATTTTCTTTGGGAGAAATCGGTATACAATCGAAGATAGTGTAGAAATTCCGTATTCACAACCTGGCAGAAATATGCTCTGGGGAATCCTTTTCCTGATTCCTGAAACATCAATTTGGATGCATAGATTGTGGGACAGGGTTTTATGGATACTGCCGCATATTTTTCTGGGGGTTTTGCTGGCTCGCTGGGGTAAAACTGATACAAAAAAATTCTGGTTATTCGCATTATGGGTTTTTCTTTTTCTTCTCCAGGGACCTGTATACACGCCTTTGATATTGTGTGCTGTTTTAATCGTCCTCTTTGTCCGGCCTGGTGCCTGGATCTTATCCCTCATCGGGGTAATATTGGCAAGTTATTACGCTGCCTCAAGTCGCTATACCTGGGCCCCAGCGCCAGCAATTTGGACCGCATTAATACTCCTCTCAGGGTTTCTGATAGACCCGGGTGATAACTGGAAATCGCTGTTGAAGAAGCTTATTCCAATCGGACTAATCTGCCTGGCTGGACTGGCAGCAGCAGTCGCAGCTTACCCTGCTTTTATTTTTCCCCAGGAATTTGTCTCAGATTATCCATTTTCACAATCGCTATTGTGGTTCAGACTGCTTCCAAATGCCACCTACGATCAGGGAATCGTTTTTGGAATCATATCCAGAACGCTTCCCCTTGCAGCCTTGATGATCTGGATGGTCTTGCAAAATAAGTGGAAATTAAACTGGATCCAAAAATTTACCTACTTTTCTTTTGCTTTTATTTTCTTCCTGGTCGGGCTTGTCATCAGTGTGAAAATTGGCGGGGGAAATAATCTGCACAACCTGGATATGTATCTGGTAACCCTGGTAATTCTTTCCGGATTAATGTTGAAAAGTGTTAAAAATCTTCATATAGCCAGTCTGCCTGATTGGACCCGGGGATTACTTCTGCTGATCGTTTTCCTGCCAACCTGGAATATATTTACGATCGGCAGTCCGATGTCCATGCCGGAAAGGGATATCGTTTTTGAAGCCCTGGAAAAGACAAGAACCCTGGTAGAACAGGTCAAAAACTCTGGAGACATCCTGTTTCTCGACCAGCGCCAATTACTTACCTTTGGGGAAATTAAAGATGTTCCATTAATTTCAGAATATGAAAAGAAACTTCTCATGGAACAGGCTATGGGGGATAATTTTGAATATTTTCAGGGATTTTATTCTGACCTTGCCGAGAAAAGGTTTGCTCTGATTATCAGCAACCCTTTATCCAGGACAAAACAGGACCGCTCGGAAGGTTTTTCAGATGAAAATAATAAATGGGTGAAATGGGTCGCAAGACCTGTGCGTTGTTTCTACAGGCCTGTTTACTCTTTTAAAGAAGTACGTCTGGAACTTCTGGTTCCCAGAACCTCGCCAAAGAACTGCCCTGATTATATTTTCCCGGCAAAATAAAAAATTTCACCGGTTCCACAAGTCAAGTTTTGTATAAAGGTTTAAATAATTGCGGGTCATTGTTTGCACATTGAAGTGCTCCTGCATAACCTGTTTGCATCGTTTCGATTCACTCTCAAAATAATTTTTATCCTCGAGCAATCTGTATATTTCATCTGCAATCTCAACTGGTGATCTTGAATTGAAAAAGAATCCCCCCTGCTGGTTCCAATTCTGATCTTTCTGGTATGTCAGGACTGGTATTCCCCGGGATGCGGCGTTTAAACCAGCAATTCCCACTAAATCTTCAACACCGGACACTAGGAAAACTTTCGAAAAACTTATCGGAATTGAAGGGTCATTAATATATCCCGTAAACCTCACCTGTTTCTGTATTCCGAAATCATCCGCAATTTGAATGGCATGATTAAAATCCTTTCCATCACCACACAGGAGGTAAAGAAATCCTTCTCCAATGGAAGATTTCAGTAGCGAGACCGTTTCAAGCAATTTGTCAATACGCTTATCATTAAAATTTATCCGGGCAACGGTCAAAATCACTGGAATTTCTTCCGTTATTCCAAATTCTTCTTTGAATTCCTCAACTTTTGATAACTCCGCTTGAAAATACTGCTCAACCCCGAAACGGATATACTCTATAGGGGTACAAATACGGGTTGAGATTATTTTCACATCTCTCCGCCGGTATTCCAGAACCAGAAGGTCAAGTGTACGCCAAAGGAGTAAAAACGCGTTTCTCTCCCATAGTTTTGTAGTGGCAAAATCACTGTGAAATGTCTCAATAAATACTGGTTTTTGTCTCCCAGTAAATTTACTGCACAAACGCATCCACCAGGAAATTACGCTCCCTACTAAAAGGTGGCTGTGGACGATATCAAAAGCATGTAATTTTCCTGAATACACCCAATACGCGGCTTGAAAAGGCGCCTCGAGTAAAATTAACAACTTCCTTAAGGTTTGGTATTTACCGGCTTTTATTTTGGGCACTTCACCGGAAAACGACTCGACAGTAACCTGAGAATCGATTTTCTCATAAAATGCTCTATCCTGGGGATGCCTGTAATTGACCAGTATGTGGGCATAGCCTCCGGCGTTTACAACTGCATTTGCAAGGTCAATGACAATTTTTTGAGCGCCGCCTGGCCCGATTTTCGATATTAAGAATAATACCCGTTGGGATTTTTGACTGCTGGACAAGAGAAAAAATTAAACCCTTAATTATGTTTACTATTACTGAAAGATTCAAAGAGCTTTATAAAAATATCGATTATAGAATGAAGCTGCGAACCGCTTCTGAAACGAAATCAGCTTCTTCCAACTCCAAAAATGGATGAAGCGGCAAGCTCAACACCGACCCGGCAGTATTTTCAGAAATTGGGAAATCGCCTTCTTTCCGCCCAATTCCCTCATAAGCGGTTGAAAGGTGCGGGGGCACCGGGTAATGCACAAGTGCTTCAATATTATTCTGCGCCAAGTGAGATTGTAATCCATCGCGGTCCGATATCTGAATTACAAACAGGTGCCAGACCGGATCAGCCCAACCAGCCGTTTCAGGCAATCTTACTCCCGTGGTTTCGGATAATCTGTTCTGGTAGCGATCAGCCAACAGCCTTCGCCGATCATTGTACATATCCAAAAACTTGAGTTTCACCCGTAAAAATGCTGCTTGCAATTCATCCATTCTTGAATTCGAACCTTTTTCCAGGTGTTTATATCTATCCTGAGATCCATAGTTTCTTATAATGCGAGCTTTTTCAGCCAGTGTTACATCATTTGTGGTGATTGCGCCTGCATCCCCGTAAGCTCCCAGGTTTTTTACCGGATAGAAACTGAAACCAGCAGCATCCCCCAATGAACCAACTTTTTTATTTCGATATTCAGCGCCATGTGCCTGGGCGGCGTCTTCAATTACCAGCAAATCGTTCTCCTCAGCAATTTTCAATATCGGATCCATATCCACTGGGTGTCCGTACAAATGAACGGGAATAATAGCCCGGGTTTTTTCTGTGATCGCCGGTAGTAATTTATCATGGTTGAGATTGAATGTTTTCTTGTCTATATCGACCGGTACAGGAGAAGCCTTGGCTTTTGATACTGCCAGCCAGGTGGCAATAAAAGTGTGGGCTGGGACAATCACTTCATCATTTTGGCCAATACCATATGCCTGTAAAATTATTGTCAATGCATCAAGCCCATTGCTAACACTCACACAATTCTGTGTGCCGCAATATTCAGCGAATTCGTGTTCAAAAGCTTCAACTTCTTCTCCCAGGATATACCAACCGGATTCCATAACGCGATGATATGCGGAATCCAACTCATCTCTAAGACTTTCATATTCAGCTTTTAGATTTTGGAATGGTATTTTCATCCTTGGGCGTTGTTTACTTTGTTTAAAAAATCATTGTAATCACGGATATATTCCCGCTCATCATACCCGCCGGAGGTTACTACCAGATATACCGACCCCTGTTTAAAAGACTCTAACCTGACCCAAACCAATCGTGGGATAAACAAACCAATGCCCGGATTCTCCAGCCTGAATTTCTCTTTAATTTCGCCATTATCTACAAAAACATCAACCCCACCTGCAAGCGCAATTACTATCTCATCAATCTCTTTGTGGGCATGTTCAGCGCGCATTGCGATTTGAGGGATATCATGCACATAAATAATACGCTCAAATTCAAATGGAAAATATTCTGATCTTTCAATAATACAAAGATCACCACTATCATCTCTGATATGGGGAATATCAATTAATCTCCAGGGAGGCCTGGTTCGAAGCGGGGATTCCATCAAACCTATAATTTCAAATCAATTCGTTAATATATTCAGCCAATTCAGCGACTGTGGGGTATTTAAATATAAAATTGGTTGAAAGTTCAATCGAAAATAATTCCTGTATCTCAACTACAACAAGAATAGCAGAGAGAGAATCCCCTCCGATATAGAAGAAGTTATCGTATATACCAACTTTTTCGATCCCAAGTACTTTTTCCCATACACGGGTTAATTTTGCCTCAGTGCTGTTACGGGCGGCTTTATAGTCCACAGACATCCTTGAAGCCAATTTTTCCGCCAATCCAATTCGCTGTAATTTCCCGGTCGGGCCTTTTGGAATTTTTTCCAATATTATTACCCTGCTGGGTACTTTAAAATCCGGGAGACGATCAAATGCGTAAGCTCTCAGTTCAAGGTCGGTAATACTGGCGCCAGGAATCAGTGTCAAAGCTGTTGCCAGATCTTCACCCAATGATGGATGTGGTACAGCAAAACTTACTGCCTGGGCTACCTCAGGATGGGACAAAAAAACCTCATCAACTTCCCTGGGTGCAATTTTTTCTCCGCCTCGATTGATCATCTCTTTTATACGTCCGGAAATAAATAGATATCCATCTTCATCCATTTTTCCCAGATCGCCTGTGTGAAACCAATTATTCGTAAATGCGCTGAGATTTGCATCAGGATTATTCTCATAACCCGGGGTAACGTTAGGCCCCCGAATTACGATCTCGCCTTCATCGCCCGAGCCCAGAAGACTGCCTTTTTTATCCATTATCGCAACTTCAGGTCCCGCAGGAATCCCAACCGAGCCTGGTTTTCGGATCCCGGGTGGCAGGGGGTTGCTGGTCATTTGATGTGAAGCCTCTGTCATACCATACGATTCAATAACAGGGCATTTAAATCTTTCTTCGAGTGACAGCATTACATTTGCTGGAAGAGAAGCCGAAGACGAGCGGATGAACCGCAAATTATTGTTCGAAATAGACATGATGTGGTCTTCAGAACCTGATAATACCGCCTGGTGCATGGTAGGTACTGCGGTATACCATGTAGGTTGAAAAATCTGCATCCATTCGTAGAACTCAGTGGAATCAAAACCAGGTGTACAGGCGATACTTCCTCCAACACTAATTGTTGAGAGCAAGGCACCGATCAATCCATGAATATGAAAGAGCGGCATCACATTCATGCAGCGGTCCTCGGATTTCAGGGATAGAGTTTCACAGATATGTCCTGCGGAAGCGGTTACATTTAAATTTGTTAGCGGTACGATTTTTGGCCGGGAGGTAGTGCCAGATGTATGCAGTATGAGCGCATTATCATTTTCGCCAGAAAATTCAACCTTTTTATCCGCACGATCAAAATCAGTCTTGAGAATAATCGCGCCTGCACCTGCTTCTGGCCTGGTTTCTAACTCAATAATGGGGATTTCCAACATTTGAGCAACCCGCCTCGCAGGCGAATCTCTCTCAGATCTGAGAATTACTGCCTTAGAATTTAGATCAGAGAAGTAAAAATCATAATCCTCAAAGCCATACGCAGGATTAAGAGGAGCGCTGGCAGCACAAGCAGCAACTGCCAGAAAACTCACTGCCATATCCGGCCCATTGTCCAGTACAATCGCAACTCGATCGTTTTTTCGGATACCGATCCCATTCAGAATACCGGCAACCATATGCACCTGATCTAATAATTGAGAGTAGGTCAAACCATTTTTTCCTAGACCAAGAATTGCGATGGAGTCTGGAGAGTGGGTTGCATGCTTTTTAATTATTGAATAAACAGTTTTTTCCTGGATCATATGATTTTGGAATATAAGATAAAATTGAACACGATTTAAATTATGAAATAAACATCTGATCCGACAAGCATATAGTTGATTATTTCAAATCTACTTTAAAACAACATTTTTATAAAATCATATTCCAAATCTACCAGATTTTACCACCCCTTGAATTTGAATATGGACCCACACAAGAACAAAAACATCAAAAAATTGTTGATTCTGGGAACAGGCACCTTTGCCATGGAAGTCGCTGATCTGGTCAGTGATATCCCATCCATTCAGGTCTCTGGATTTGTAGTCAGCCTGCCTCCTTATAATCCTGGATCGATGTTGTTTGGAAAACCAATTTTCTGGGTTGATGATCTCTCGGCGATGGATGAAGACTACCAGGCTGTCTGCGGTATCGTAACCACAAAACGCTACCAGTTCATAAAGCAGGTGGAGCAGTTTGGCATAAAATTCACCAGTGTTATCCATCCCAGCGCCAGGATCTCGAGAATGTCAATTATTGGTGAAGGTACAGTTATCAATGCTGGTGTGATCGTTTCAACACATACACAAATCGGGCGCCATGTTTTGCTGAACAGAGGAGCAATAATCGGACACCATAATTCGATTGGCGACTATACTACAATCTCACCAGGCGCTAATTTAGGTGGATTTGTAACCGTTGGCGAGCGTTCCTGGGTGGGTCTTGGAGCGAATATTATTGAGAGAATTTCTATCGGCAACCAGGCTATTATCTCTGCTGGTTCCCTGGTTAAAAAAGATGTGGCTGACAGAACACTGGTTGAAGGTTCGCCAGCTGTGGTTGTCGCTCAAGGGGTAGATGGTTATTAAATTACAATCAGGCACTTGATTTTACCCGAGCGGTTCCCAATAATTCCAGCAATCCGCCCACCAGGCCCAGAAGTAAAATTCGGGTGAATATCAACAATGAGAATGCAATCGCTGTCTCGGAATTTACTCCAAATGAGGAGAGCAAAAAAACCAATCCCACCTCTCTTAAACCCAATCCTCCTGCATAGGTAAAAGGTATCAGTGCAAACAACGAGACTACAGAAAATATCCATCCCATATCCTCGAACGGTATATAAATACCAACCGAATGCGCTAAAAACTGGAAACCAACCAACACCAATAAATATCGGAAAATCCCCACACAAACCAGTACAACCAATTCCCATATTGGAAATTCGGCATAAGCCGCCACAGCAACTAGGAGTTTTTCAATCCAAACTGATGCAGCATGAACATACCGATGCTGAGTTATCCGCTGATTAAATGCCGAGACAATTTCGGAAACCGGTCTGCTCAAACGGGTAACCAACACCCAGATAACGACGATTACCAGAAATTGGAGGATCAAATAGCCAATTTCTAACTGACCGGTTTTGCTGCCACTTAAATACCAAAAAATTAATCCGAGGATTACAACAAGGAAAGTCTCCAGCAACCGGTTAAATGTTACGGCAGCCAACGCTTCAGCGCGCTTTCCCTGGGGCTGGGAGAGTTTGTACCAGCGGATACCGCTTCCTACGATTGCCCCTGGCAAAAAAAGCAGGTAAAACTTAATACTGAGATTTATTGCGTACAGCTGAAAGACATTAAAAATAATTTTTTGCCTGCGCACCAGAAATTTTAACTGGACTGCATTCAGAAACTCAGCGGGGAAAACCAGCAGGAGTCCAATCACCACCAACCATGGATCTGCCTGGGTCAGTACCCCAAAAACCGCTCTAAAATCAACAAACCAGAACAACCCGAGGAACAGTATGGCGATAAATAGAATTTTTAATATCTGCCTGATCTGGTAAGCTGTTTTGGTATCCTTATTCCAAACCAATTGAATTTTTTGAAGGAGATTCATTTTTGCGTACGACCAATCACATCTTTATAAACCTGGATATATTGATTGGTCACAACTTCCCATCCAAAATTTTTCTCCAAACGATCCCGGGCAGCCCTACCAAGTTCCACGCAGAGTTCTGGATTATTAATTAATTTAATTAAACTACGCCGTAACGATTCGGAATCGTTTGGCGGCACCAAAACTCCTGCATTACCCACAACTTCCTCGCATCCGGTCCCTTCTGTTGTAATTACAGCTAAATTTGCCGACATTGCTTCAAGAAGTACGATTGGGAAATTTTCTGATTCAGAGGGAAGAATGAAAATGTTCGCATTTTCATACATTTCCCTCAATCGGGGCGATTCGTTATCAATCCAACCATGAAAACGAATCTCAGACTGAGTTCGTAAGCCTTTGGCGATATTCTTCAATTCACTCAGATGCGGACCTTCACCAACAATGTCAACAGTTATTGGATCTTCTAAACCATCCAGAGCATACAGTAAATGCTGGATACCCTTCCTGGCAAATATACGGCTGACGACCAGAACCCGGTTTGTTTTCCTTTTTGAATAATCAAAATCTGGGATCTCGATTCCATTTGGAATTATCTCTAATTCAGCCTGCTCGTTATGAATCCTGATCAATTCTGCCAATCTATTACTGGGAGATATAACCCGGTCAGCGCTTTCAACAACATTTTTCCAGATAGGCTTAAGGATCCTGTGAAGACCGGTGAACCGGTTTGGGTTGTATCCGGGTACATCAGATCCATGGGCAGTAACCACAAAAGGAAGACCTGACCGCCTCCTTATCCTGGTTGACATCAAAGCATCCGGGAATATGAAATGAGTATGATTAATATCGTATTGGTTTTCTCTGGTGAGACGATTAATTGCCGGAGTTGCGGATACCAGGTAAGTCGCCATCTCATAAGGCCTACAGATTGATTCACTCATGCGGATACAGGGAATGCGATGTACTTTTATACCGTCCACAACCTCGAATTTTGGCAGATCCCGGAAACTCATCGTAACCAGGTCAACGCTGTGACCCAATTGCACCAGCTGTCTGGCGAGTCCGTGCACGACTCTAGATCCCCCTCCGCCGATTGGTGGAAATTCATAACTGATTTTTAGTATCTTCATTTTTCCAATGCTTGGACTATCGAGAAATCTGGTGATAAAAAGTGGTGCAAAAAATGCACCGCAATTCTAGCACAATCTTATCGAGTACCTTGACCGACATTCAACAATTGTTATAATTCATTCTCTGAATTTTAACCGATCAACTTTTTGTGAAATTGTTTATAAATAAGGCGGCTGAAATGAATTTGTCGATTGTCGTCCCGGTCTACAACGAGTCGGAAAATTTGGCACTTCTCCATGATTCTATCCACAATGCGCTTGATAATCTGGATTTAACAGGCTGGGAAATTTTATATGTGGACGATGGCAGCACAGATGGCAGCTTTGAAGTCATGCATAAATTATTTTTGGATGATCCGGAACACGTGATAATTCTCTCTTTACGTAGAAATTTCGGCCAAACTGCCGCGATCACTGCTGGCATCGATTACTCCACTGGCGACGTAATCGTTCTCATCGACGCAGATTTGCAAAATGATCCTGCTGATATCCCAATGATGATCGAGAAAATCAACTCCGGATATGACCTCGTCAGCGGGTGGAGAGTAAACCGGCAAGATAGGTTTTTTACCCGAAAGGTTCCATCGCGTATCGCCAACTGGTTAATTTCAGTGGTCACAGGGGTACATCTCCACGATTATGGATGCACATTAAAAGCTTATCGCCGGGAGGTGCTCACAAATTTCCGCCTGTACGGCGAAATGCACCGGTTCATCCCCGCTTATGCTAACTCCGTTGGGGCAAAAATTACCGAAGTACCGGTGACACACCACCCCAGAAAATTCGGAAAAACCAAATACGGGATATCAAGGACATTAAAAGTTATCCTGGATCTGTTTACTACCAAGTTTTTAATCAGTTTTGCATATAAACCTATCTACCTTTTTGGAGGCGCAGGCTTGTTATTGATCGCTTTCAGCGCCGCCGTTTTATTTTTCCTTCTGATCCGTCGTTTGTGGGTGGGAACCTCAGTTATTGCCTCGCCTTTATTCCAGACCAGCCTGACCTTCTTCATCCTTGGTTTTCAATCTATCCTGATGGGACTCATCGCTGAACTGTTGGTACGTACATACCACGAATCTCAAGCGAAACCCACCTACACGATCCGGACTGTTATCAAGGACAAGCCAGAGGGATGAACAACCGCTCGAAAGGGAAAACCAGGCGTTCAACGATTATCCGTGTTTTAGGAACGCTGATCGCAATCGCACTGCTTATCTATCTTCTGAACCAGATGGGTTGGGAAGAAATCCAGAAGGCATTCAGCAAATTAAACTTCTTCCAGCTTGGGCTGTCTTTCGGATTAATAATAATTTCCCGGTTTGCTGTATCAGCCCGCTGGTATGTACTGCTGCATTCTGCCGAGATGAGAATATCCTATTCACAAAGCGCCCGGATTACATTTGCAGGATTATTCGCTTCAAATTTTCTGCCGACAACAATCGGCGGAGATGTCGTCCGCCTGGCTGGCGCTGTGCAGTCGAAAGTAGACCCGGCAACTAGCACTGCATCCCTTGTGGTCGACAGATTGATAGGCATGGCTGGGATGTTTATCGCCCTTCCATTTGGTATCGTCAGCCTGCTTGCTCACCAAACCTTTCTCACAATGCCCCTTTCGATGCCGCTGATAATGGCTGCAGGAATTTCAAAAGAGTGGTGGTCAAATATCTGGAGCAAATCAAAACAGTTCGTGTTCGAAATATTCATTGCCGGAAAAATCTGGGTCGGCAAACCCGGCGCGCTATTGCTTTCATTTGTTTTTACACTGATCCACATGCTGGGGATATTTCTAACCATCGATATATTATTAACGGCAATGGGTGAAGATATCTCCTTTCTGACAATATCCGGCCTGTACAGCCTGGTTTATTTCATCACCTTGCTGCCCTTTACAATCAATGGTTACGGTCTGCAGGAATTATCCATCACTTTTCTTTTTCACAACCTCAGCGGTATTTCTATCGAAAGTGCGCTTACCATGTCAATCATCCTAAGAACGCTTGTAATCCTGGCGAGCCTCCCGGGAGCGTTTTTTGTCGGGGATATGATTTCAGCAGCCGGCGCTCTTCCAGCTTCCAACCAGGGTCAAAAAGAGGAGCTCCCCGAAGGCAAACCGCCCGTTCAGTGATGAACAAGCATTATCCAAAACAATCTGAAGAAAATTGGGCTCTGATCAGGGTCATGCTGGCAATCACGATCCTTCTGCATGGCTGCGCCCTGTTCTCGATTTTGGAACCAATCCATAAGTATGGAAAACTATTTTCATCCATAAAGTGGCAGGCAGCCACTTTCCTGGGATTAGCGATCATTGGGTCCGAACTTCTTATTCTGGTCACAACCCGGGGAAAAAATCAAGGCTGGATCATTTTAAAAACTCGTTCCCTGTTCAGTGGGTTGAGCAGGTTGGGTATATTTAACGCACTATTATTTCTGGTCTCAATTGCAGCTTACCCGCTGATTATTTACAGAGAACCCGATTTCCTCTTTATTAGCCCACTCACCCAACTTGCAATCCTCTGGACCATCACACTATTTGGAAGCGTCTGGTTGAGAGCGCTGATCGACCGGAGAGAGCACCTGTCAAAATGGATCTGGCTTGAACTGACGGGGGCATCCCTGCTATCCCTTTCAATGAGTTACCTGATAGCAGTTTATTCCTCTGAAATTTATGACTACCCTTTTACTTTATACTGGTCAGAGACCAGCCGGTACTACTATGGTTCATTGTTTCTTTCCAAATCAATATATGGGACAACGATTCCGTTGCCTGTTCTCCACCCAACCCAGTATCTAACTCATATAGTTCCATACTTCCTGCCGGATCCATCCTTGCTGGCGCATAGAGCCTGGCATTCATTTCTTTGGATTGGGCTGACGCTGGGAACTGCGTTTTCGCTCTCCTCACGCTTAACAAAGAACGATGCCCTCCGCCGATGGATATTCATTACCTGGACCTTCCTCTTCCTGCTGATCGGTCCGGTCTTCTACCACCTCGAGCTTGCGCTTATTATCCTCATGCTGGGATTCAACCAGCCCAGAATTAAATCTACTCCAGTCCGGAATTTCCTTTCAATTTGCGCTCTAATTAGCGCTTCCATCTGGGCCGGGGTAAGCCGGGTCAACTGGATCCCAGTACCCGGTTTCATGGCAGCCGTTTTTATGCTCTTTGAAAAACCTGTTGAGACCACCCCTCGCCAGTTGGAGCTAAATGGCGAACCTTTCAAATGGTTTGATAGAAATTTCCTTCGATACGCAGTTACCCCCACCTCATTTGTTCTCCTCGGGGCAATATCCGGGCTGGTGGCTCACCTTGCTTATATCCCCATTTCCGGTAATCCAGCGGAGTATTTCCTGTCCAGTTATACCTCAGACCTGCTGCTTTACCGCCTGTTACCAAACCAAACCTACCCCCTCGGGATTCTCCCTGCGGTTCTGCTGATCTCCCTGCCATTAGTGTCAATTATCCTCATCAAACTTTCCCAATACAGGGGGGAAATCCGGACCTGGAGGTTGCTTCATCCTTTTCGCCATCTATCTACCAGCGCAATCCTGCTGGTCCTTTTCGTTGGCGGTTTGGGGGTCAGCACAAAAATTGGAGGCGGGAGCAACCTGCATAACATGGATGCATTTTTAGTTTTGCTCCTTGTTGCCTGGGGATATATCGTTCACAGCCAGATAGCTGTAGATGTACTACCAGATGCACAATATCTGGGCGAATTGAATAATTATAGGCCAGAAAACCTGATTTTGCTGCGAAATATCCCTGCAGATACTTTCGAAAAATCACCGGTCAGGAGCACATATTTAATATCGATTGGGCTGGCATTCTTTATTCCTGTAATTTTTGCCCTGACATTACCAAAATACAGAACTGCGATTCCTGATGAAGAAATTGTCGAAAGAGCCCTGTCAAAAATTCAAGAATTTGCTCTCAATGCCAGCATTGAGGGGGGAGAGGTTCTCTTTATCACAGACCGCCACCTGGTCACCTTAAATATTGTTAAAAACATACCTTTAATTCCGGAGTATGAAAAAATTTTCCTGATGGAAATGGCAATGTCGGACCACCGCGAGTATATGGATGCCTTTAACAAAGACCTCGAAAACCAGCGCTTTTCTTTGATTATCAGCGAACCACTTTATTTTGAACAGAAAGGCAGGTCCGTTAGATTCGGGGAGGAGAATAATGTCTGGGTCGAGCAAGTCGCCAGCCGGATTGATTGCTATTACGAAGCCCAGAGGACATTTCCAGAAGTCAACATCCAGATTTTGACCCCGAAAATGGAAACAGACCGATCCTGCCCTTAATATTCTCTTAATTGACAATTCCTTGACCCTGGACCAACCGGAGTTATAATTCAACAACTGAATTTTAGAAATGGCAAACGAAAATTACTCCAATTCTGATCGAGAATTATTGTTACTCGAACAAATCGAACGCGATCCAGATATCAACCAGGCAACACTGGCAGCCCAACTTGGAGTGGCGGTCGGGACAGTTAACTGGCATATCAAGCGTTTTATAGCAAAAGGATACGTAAAAGTTAAAAGAGCCCAAAGGCGAAAACTGCGTTACATAATTACACCTGAAGGGCTGGCTTTCCGGGCAAGGTTGACCGTAAATTACATTGAATCATCAATGCATCTGTACCGTAAAACACGCATTCATGTGCGGGAATTAATTACGGAACTGCACAAATCAGGTTACGAACAGATTCGCATCAACGGCGATGGTGATATAGCTGATATCTGCAGGTTAACCTGTCTTGAGCAAGGTATCAATATTATCGAAAGTCCATCCGATATGAATACTAACAATATCCCCGCGCTGGAAATAAAAGGCACAAGAGTTAATCTCAACATGGAGACATGACCAATGCCAATGATTACGGAAGAGTTCTGGGGTAACCAGCGAGTGTGCGTGACCGGGGGAGCAGGTTTTTTGGGCACTTATCTCGTTAATAAACTGCGAGAAGTAGGGACAGGTGAGATATTTGTCCCACTAATTGAAGAATATGATCTCGTCAAACTGGAGGACATCCAGCGTCTGCTTTCTGATGCCAGGCCCAGCACGATCATCCACCTGGCTGCGCTGGTTGGAGGGATAGGAGCAAACAAGGACAGACCAGCCGAATTTTTCTACGTCAATCTCATGATGGGCGTCCAGTTAATGCACCAAGCCTGGAAATCCGGGGTAGACAAATTTGTCGCCATTGGCACAATCTGTGCATATCCCAAGTTTACTCCAGTGCCATTCAAAGAAGAAAATCTGTGGGATGGATATCCCGAAGAAACCAATGCGCCGTACGGCCTGGCCAAGAAAATGCTTCTCGTTCAGGCTCAATCGTATCGCCAGCAATACGGATGGAATGCCATCTTCCCGTTACCAGTTAATTTATATGGGCCTGGAGATAATTTCAACCTTGAAACCTCACATGTTATTCCAGCTTTGATCCGCAAGTGTATCGAGGCGAAAGAAAGAGATCTACCACAGGTTGTTTTATGGGGCGATGGAACACCGACAAGGGAATTCCTTTATGTGGAGGATGCTGCCGAGGGAATCCTTTTGGCTGCCGAACATTACAACAGCAGCGAGCCAGTCAACCTTGGATCCGGTTACGAAATCAGCATTAAAGAACTGGCAGAAATGATCGCAGAATTAACTGGTTTCGAGGGAGAATTGTTCTGGGATACTTCAAAACCCAACGGACAACCACGGCGAGCCCTGGATACCAGCAGAGCGGAGAAAGAATTTGGCTTCCGGGCAAAAACCCCGCTGAAAGAAGGATTAATCAAGACTATTGACTGGTATCACAACAGCAGATAATTTCCGGAGAACCTGACGCCAGTAATTAATTAACCCTGTTCCAGAACTTCAACCAGAAAAACAAAAAGTAATTTCAATGGCGCAAACTTCAGTATCAACAAACCAACAGGACGAAATAATTTTTCTGAGCCCTTCACGCGGCTGGAACTCACTCAAACTGATGGAGATCTGGAGATTCCGCGAGCTGGTATTTTTCCTTATCTGGCGCGATATTAAAGTACGCTATAAACAAACCGCTCTGGGCGCTGCCTGGGCAATTATCCAGCCGTTCTTCACGATGGTTGTATTTACCATATTCTTTGGAAGGCTGGCTGGAGTCCCTTCAGATGGAGTGCCGTATCCAATATTTTCCTTCACCGGGCTGCTGCCCTGGGGGTTATTTACAAAAGCACTCTCTGATGCCGGTAGATCAATGGTTGCAAACCGCAGCATGATTACAAAGGTCTATTTTCCGCGACTGGTTATCCCTCTCGCTTCAGTGTTGAGCGGTCTGGTAGATTTTGGAATCGGTTTTGTCGTACTGATCGGAATGATCCTGTATTACAACAACCTGCCCGGTTCCGGGACCCAGATATCGCCGACCATTGCTGTCCTAACCCTGCCCTTTTTTATCCTTCTTGCTCTGATTACTGCGTTAGGAGTCGGATTGTGGCTCTCAGCCTTAAATGTAATTTACCGGGATATTAATTACATCATCCCTTTCCTGACCCAGTTCTGGCTGTTCGTAACCCCGATCGCCTACCCCTCCAGCCTGGTTCCTGAGCAGTGGCGCTGGCTTTACGCCCTGAACCCAATGACCGGAGTTGTGGAGGGATTTCGTTGGGCGCTGCTGGGTGTGGAAACCGCTCCAGGACCGATGCTGGCGGTCTCAACAACAATTTCGATCTTGGTTCTAATCAGCGGACTGTTCTATTTTCGCCGGATGGAGCGTACATTTGCGGATATGGTCTGATGAGTGAGATTGCGATTAAAGCCGACAGAATCGGCAAAATATACAGGATTGGCTCCGGATTGGGCGTTACTTCTGACAGTATTTATTACCGGACTCTGAGAGAGACGATAGCCGAAAAAATCAGCTCTCCATTGCGCGCCATAAGTGGCAAAGGACGTTCCCTGGAACTGGTTTCTGAAAGTGGGGAACAACCTGAAAGTATCGAGCAGGAACATACCATCTGGGCATTAAAAGACATCACCTTTGAGCTGAAAAAGGGACAGGTGCTGGGTGTGATCGGACGCAACGGGGCTGGAAAGAGCACCCTGCTAAAAATTCTCTCACGGGTAACTGAACCGACCGTAGGCACAGCCGAAATCCACGGCCGAGTGGGTTCACTGCTTGAAGTGGGCACAGGCTTTCATCCCGAACTCACCGGCCGGGAAAATATTTACCTGAACGGCGCAATTCTTGGTATGAAACGGGCGGAGATCGGGGCAAAATTTGATGAGATCGTTAACTTCGCAGAAGTCGAAAAATTCATTGACACGCCGGTTAAGCGGTATTCCAGCGGCATGTACCTGCGCCTGGCTTTTGCTGTTGCTGCCCATCTCGAACCCGAAATCCTGGTTGTTGACGAGGTGCTGGCGGTCGGGGATGCTGAATTTCAGCGCAAGTGCCTTGGGAAAATGAGCAATGTGGCTGAACAGGGACGCACCGTTCTCTTCGTAAGCCATAATATGTCCGCGATTATGCGCCTCACTGAAGAAACGATCGTGCTTGAAAAAGGGAAACTGGTATTACGGGCACCGACCAGCCAGGCTGTTGATCATTACATGGCGTCCGGATTAGCACAGGTTGGTGAACGTATATGGCAAAGTGGAGAAATCCCCGTCCAGGCTGCCCCCTTCAAACCAGTTAAATTGTGCGTTAAGGACATTGATGGAAAAATTCAGGACACTATCCGGTCAACAAAATCCTGTTTGATCGAAATTCATTACCAGCTTGAGGCTCCCATAACCGGTTTGAGGGTTGGAATATATCTGCTAACTGCCCGCGGTGAACATGTATTCACATCCTTTGACACCGACGAGGAAGAAGATTTTGAAAAACACCGGGTTCGCCAGCCCGGTTATTACATAAGCCGCTGCGTGATACCGGCGGACTTCTTCAATGAAGGCCGCTATATTATCGGATTAAACGCAAGTTCCTACCGGATAAAGCGATATTTCCAGGATGAATACGCGTTGACTTTTATGGTTGACGCCGCCGGAGCGCCGGGGACACACTGGCCTGAAACCCGCTTTGGTATGATCCGGCCGCGCCTGGATTGGAAAATAGAACTGGATGACGACCTTAATATCCAGTACACAAATGTTTCTTCCAGGATCAAAAAACCAGACAGCGTGGGGGAGACACGAGCATGAAAATCAATTCTTCCATCAAGCGGATCCTGGGCGATCTCCCTATGACTGCGGAGGCATACTGGTTAATCCGCCAGAAAGGAGGTCCGCTCAGCAAGAGTTTTTCTTTTTCCCGACTCGAGCAGGCACTTCCAGATTGGTGTGAACAAGCCCGGAACGCCGCTTCGAAAAATTCGACCAGAAATATAAGCAACCCGATTAAGAAGATACTTTTATTCAGCACACTCCGCTACTGGATTGAGCACAGCACCCTGATGAGCCTTGCCCTGGCAGGTTCTGGACACGATGTTACCCTTGCGTTTTTGCCCTATGCGAACTGGTGGAGAGACCTTTCCCGTTTTGATATCCGCCGCCAGAATGCATATGCCAGTAAAGTGCTCGGGCTGGCCTCGCCAACAATCCGGATCCTGCCCCTTTTTAATTACCAGAGTACCTATTCCCAAAACAGCTCTGAATCAGCGCTGCCCGTGGAATTGGTTGCAGCAATCCGAGAAGTGTCGACCCGTGATACGCAATACACATTACAAATCGAAGAAATATTCGGGGGGGATAGAAAATCGGAAGCCAGAAAGTTGTTTGATCTCCGGATGGAACGCAATCAGCAGGCGGCAATGGCATTGATAAACTGGATGGAAGAGTCAACCCCTGAAAAACAACCCGATATTATTATCACGCCAAACGGCAGCATACTGGAGATGGGAGCCATTTTCCAGACCGCCAGATTCCTGAAAATTCCGGTAGTAACATATGAATTCGGTGAGCAGCGTGGCCGAATCTGGTTTGACCTCAACCGGGAAGCAATGCTGCAAGACACAACAGAAATGTGGCAGGCGTATAAAAAGTCCTCGTTTTCCATGGAGGAGAAAAACCAGATAAGAGACCTGTACACATCCCGCCAGAATGCCAGTTTGTGGAAAAACTTTGGGCGCCTTTGGCAGGAACAACCGGCATTGGGTGGCAATATAACCCGTCAGAATTTAGCGCTGGATAGCAGGCCTGTCGCCCTGCTTGCAGCGAACGTTATTGGCGACAGTCTGACTCTTGGAAGGCAGGTTTTTACACGCAATATGTCTGATTGGTTAGAACAAATCATCAAGATTTTTGCTAAAAAGCAGGATGTCCAGTTTGTCATCCGGGTACACCCCGGAGAGCGTTACACAAAAGGTCCATCAGTCGCCATGTTGGTAAGAAATTTATTGCCGGAAATCCCAGAACATTTCCGCCTGATCGAGGCAGAAAGCAGTATGAACACGTACGACCTGATCGAAATAAGCGACCTCGGACTGGTTTATACAACCACAGTAGGGTTGGAAATGGCAATGAGCGGAATACCCGTAATTGTGGCTGGAAAGACCCACTACCGGGACAAAGGATTCACGCTTGATCCTGATTCGTGGGAGTCGCTATCCGAGCACCTTGAAAAAACTATCTCCGACCCAAGAGCAAATAAACTGACCAGTGATCAGGTCGAAAACGCCTGGCACTACGCATACTGCTTTTTCTTTGAGTACCCATGCCCATTTCCATGGCACCGGCGTGATTTCTGGAAAAAAATTGAAGTCTGGCCAATAGAAAAAACGCTATCAGAGGATGGGCTCGCAATCTTTGGAGATACCTTTCGTTATCTAACAGGAGAACCGCGCGTTTGGGACCGGAAATTTTCCTACAAAAATTTTGATAAAACCGATGGCTACAGTGCAGTTTCTGATAATTGAGATTATTAATATTTACAAAATCACACCGGAAATGGTGTATGTGCGATTTTCCCAGGATAAGGAGGAGAATTTTATTTGCGATGAATTGGAGTGATCAGAGCGTACTGGTAACAGGCGGAACAGGTTCTTTTGGAAAAAAATTCATTGAAGTTCTTCTTGAAGAATACCAGCCGAAGCGGGTAATTGTATTCAGCAGGGATGAACTCAAACAACACGAGATGCGAACCGCAGGGTTCGACCAGTTGAACATACGCTATTTTATCGGCGATGTTCGTGATTACCAGCGATTGCGGAGAGCTATGAACGGGGTTGATATTGTGATACATGCAGCAGCTCTCAAACAGGTCCCAGCCTGTGAATACAATCCTATGGAGGCGATCAAAACAAACATCCTCGGCAGCAGTAATGTGATAGAAGCGGCACTGGATGCAAACGTCGCCCGGGTGATGGCTCTGAGTTCAGATAAAGCTGTTAATCCGGTGAACCTGTACGGAGCTACCAAACTGGCTGCGGAAAAATTATTTGTCCAGAGCAACGCATATGCGGCAGGTTTATCTACCCGCTTTAGCTGTGTCCGGTACGGTAACGTAGTTGGCAGCCGGGGAAGCGTGATCCCAATCTTTCTCCAGCAGCGCGATTCCGGAATGCTGACCATTACGGATGAAAGGATGACAAGATTCTGGCTTACGCTTGAACAGGGGGTCCGGTTTGTTATTCGATGCACTGAGCAGATGCGCGGCGGAGAGGTGTTTGTGCCAAAAATTCCTTCCACAAAAATTGCGGATTTAGCCAAGGTAATTGCCCCGGAAGCGAAATGGGAGATCATCGGCATTCGACCGGGCGAAAAACTTCATGAGGTTCTGATAAACGAAGATGAGGCCCGCTCGACGGTTGAAACGAAAGACATGTATGTTGTCCAGCCCAGCGGTTCACTCTGGTTTGGCCACGAGTGGCAGCAAAATGGCCAATCGCTTGAATCCGGGTTTCGCTACAGCAGCGATAAAAACCCACAATGGCTGACAGTGGACCAGATAAAAGAACTGATCGCGCCATTCGAAACACGCACAATGTAAACTGCTGTGGTTTTTAAAGGGAATGGCGGATATCGCCGCCGCTTTTCCGGATAATTGATGGAGGTCTTGCTCTCAGTTTTCATCCGGAAATAATTAACAACTGAATAACTTATGTCTGGCTGAATGCAGTACCAGAGAAAAGGTAATGCGCATTCTTGTAACCGGGGCAAGCGGTCTGCTTGGGATCAATCTTGCTTTGGAGGCTACCCGAGATCATGACGTCTTCGGAGTGGTGAACCAAAAACCACTCAAAACCAGCGCCTTCAAGGTAATTAAAGCGGATTTGCTGGTCCCCAACGCATGCCAGCGGCTGTTCGATGATATCCAGCCCAATTGGATTATTAACTGCGCAGCGCTGGCAAATATCGATGCCTGTGAGACTGATCCCGCACAGGCACGCCAATTGAATACTGAAATCCCCGCTGAACTGGCCCAGATTGTCGCCAGGGGCGGAGCGCGCATGCTGCATGTTTCGACAGACGCAGTCTTCGATGGGAAAAAAGGCGGTTATGACGAACAGGATACTCCAAATCCTCTCAGTGTCTATGCCCGCACAAAACTGGATGGGGAAAGAGCTGTATCCAGCGCCAATCCAGACGCAATCATTGCCCGGGTAAATTTTTATGGATGGAGTACAACCGGAGACCGCAGCCTGGCTGAGTTCTTTTTCAACAACTTGCAGGCCGGGAAACCCATTAACGGTTTCAAAGATGTATTCTTCTGCCCTTTGTACACTGTTGATCTTGCACAAATCTTCCTCCGGTTGCTCGCATTGAATCTCAATGGCCTGTACCATGTTGTCAGCAGCGAATGCCTGACCAAATATGAATTTGGATTGCGCATCGCCCGGATTTTCGGTTTCGATCCTGATCTCATCACCCCAATTTCAGTTTTTAATTCCGGCCTAAATACGCCCAGGTCACCCAGATTGACCCTGCGCTCAGATAGGTTAACCCGCCACCTGGGCGAAAATGCCCCCGATATAAATTCCGGCCTTCAAAAATTCTATTCCCAGTACTTGCAGGGATATCCCAGGCAGATTCGAGGATTTAAAAGCACTTAAGAGAGGTGCGTCATGGAAATAAAAATTGGTGAACATAATATTGGAGAAAAATTTCCGACCTATTTTATCGCCGATATCGCCGCCAACCACGATGGCAGCCTGGACCGCGCCAGAAACCTGATCCAGCTCGCTGCAGAATCAGGAGCAGATGCGGCCAAGTTTCAAAATTTTCGGGCGCCAAAAATCGTTTCCGATTACGGTTTTAAGAACATGGGCGAACAGGTTTCCCACCAGTCAGCCTGGGAAAAATCCGTTTTTGAGGTTTACCAGGATGCCTCAATCCCATTCGAATGGACTCCCATTTTGAAAGAAGAATGCGATAAGGCGGGAATTGATTATTTCTCCTCCCCCTATGATTTTGAAGCGATTGAAATGCTTGATCCATATGTGCCTGCGTTTAAAGCTGGTTCCGGTGAAATTGACTGGATTGAAGCGCTAACCCGGATGGCTGAATTCGGGAAACCGCTGCTTCTGGCCACAGGCGCCTCCACCATCAATGATGTCCAGCGTGCGGTCCACGCTATCCTGCCAATAAATCAGGAGCTGGTATTGATGCAGTGCAACACCAACTACACAGCAAGCCCAGATAATTTCGACCATATCAACCTGAGGGTATTGAAAACATACCAGACAATGTACCCGGCATTAATTGTGGGTCTTTCAGACCACACCCATGGTCATGCGACTGTGCTTGGCGCAGTTGCATTAGGCGCCAGGGTAATCGAGAAGCACTTTACTGATGACAACAACCGGACCGGTCCTGACCATAAATTCGCCATGAATCCGTTTACCTGGAAGGATATGGTGGAGCGTACTCGAGAACTGGAACGCGCCCTCGGGTCAGCCGATAAATATGTGTGCCCGAATGAACAGGAAACGGTTGTTATCCAGAGGCGGTGCCTCCGGGCAGCAAGAAATATTCAAGCCGGAGAAAAATTTACCCGCCAGATGATCGATGTTCTGCGACCAGCGGCCAACGGGGCTATCCTCCCACCTGATATTGAAACAGTGATCGGCGCCCGGGCTCTTGCCGATATACCCGCTGGCAAGGAACTTCGCTGGACCGACCTGGGTGAATAGTTCCAACAACCAATTTTCAGTGGTTCAATTTCCACAACCCCACCAAAAATAAACGCCTGTAAACCTAAAAACATTGCAAATTCTTTACTTCACACGCAGATACTCGGTCCATGACCAGCGGTTTTTAAACGCTCTCTCCAGCGAGGGTTTCGATATCAATCTGCTTATCCTTGAACAAGGCCACAATCAGAGTACACCATTTGTTCCACCGGATAATGTATCCATTGTTCCATGGGCAGGTTCAAACCACCCACTCAACTGGTACAGCGGTTTCAATTTGAAAAAAAAACTACAGAAGATTATTGGGGATTTAAAGCCGGATTTGATCCACGCCGGTCCAATCCAATCCTGCGCGTTTCTTGGAGCCCTTACCGGTTTTCACCCGTTTGTAAGCGTATCATGGGGGTATGATTTACTGTTAGATGCAAGTCGTAACGGTATCAACTACTGGGTAACGAAATATACCCTCAGGAACAGCGACGTAATGGTCGGCGACTGCCAGACAATCCGGGAGAAGGCTGAATATTTCGGAATGAAATCTGACCGGATTGTTACTTTTCCATGGGGGATCAACCTTGATCACTTCAATTTACTTGAAACTGAAAAGGTTGAAAACAGGGAGTTCACCCTGCTTTCCACCCGGAGCTGGGAACCTGTATACGGGGTTGAAATTATCGCACACGCTTTCGTGAAAGCAGTCAGGGAGATTCCGCAGTTAAGGTTGGTAATGCTGGGAAACGGTTCACAAAAGGAAACTCTTTTCAGGATTTTTTCCCAGGAGAACGCCCTGGAAAAAGTGGTGTTTGTCGGCCAGGTAGAACAGGCTGATCTGCCCCGCTACTACCAAAATGCGGACCTTTATGTTTCTGCTACCCACAGTGACGGTACATCCATTTCTCTGCTGGAAGCGCTGGCATGCGGTACCCCGGCACTGGTTTCAGACCTCCCAGGGAATAAGGAGTGGATCAGCCCGGGAGTCGAGGGCTGGCTTTTCCCGAAAGGCGATCCGGACGGGTTGAAAGCAAGCATTATCCATGCCTGGCAAAACCGCGAACGCCTGGCTGATATGGGAAAAGCCGCCCGTTCACTGGCTGAGTCGCGCGCTGATTGGAACAGAAACTTCCCAAAACTGCTTGAGGCATACCGGCTCGCACAGGGATTTTATACTCATTAATCTCAGTTTAAATTCAAATCGAACATTAATCCATGAAACCAAGAACGGTAGGGATAATCCAGGCCCGGATGGCTGCTTCCCGTTTACCGGGGAAAGTACTTAAAAATATCGCCGGCGAGCCCATGCTGGTCAGGGTTTTCGAACGCACTCGCCTATCAACATCTTTGGATGATATTCTGGTCGCAACCACAATTGAACCACCCGATGACGCGATCGAAACCCTATGCCTCAAGCGTGAATACCCGTGTTTCAGAGGAGACAATTTCGATGTCCTTGATCGATATTATCGGGCTGCTTCTTACGCCAATGCTGAAATTGTCGTTCGAATTACAGCGGATTGCCCGGTTATTGATCCTGGTGTTATTGATAGAACTGTGAACTCCTTTCTGGGCTTTGAAAGCAACGGCATACCAATAACCGAACCCTACGATTTTGCAGCAAACAGGCTGCCTCCGCCGTGGTCACGCACATTTCCGATCGGTTTGGACACAGAGGTTGTCTCATTTCAAAATCTGGAACTTGCATGGAAACAGGCAGACCAGAAGCACCAGCGCGAACATGTTATGCCTTTCTTCTATGAACAACCTGATCGCTTCCGTATCTGCCATGTTTCCTTTAAACAAAACTATGGTTCATTTCGCTGGACGGTCGATACTCCCGCTGACCTGGACCTGCTGCGGGTGATTTATTCCAGATTTCCCGGAAGGGCTGATTTCTCCTGGCTTGAAATAATTGACCTTTTTCAAAGAGAACCGGAATTATTTCAAATAAACGCTGAGGTTCAGGCGAAAGATTACCGCCAGGTTGATCAACGCCTCAGTTAAACCTTCACAGATAACCAAAATATTTTTATGAAACCCTTTCTGACCATTTTCAGCGCTCCCAAACCTTTTACGGATCCCCACATAGACCTGATACAAAGAAATGCGATCCGTTCATGGTTGAATATCGGAGAAGGTGTTAACGTAATCCTGATTGGGGATGAACCTGGGGTGAACGATATCGCTTCTGAATTCCCGGTTGAATATATACCGGATGTAGAGAGGAACAGCAGCGGCACCCCTCTGGTCAGTTCGATTTTTGCACTCGCTCACCAGGCAGCAGCCAGCCCGTATCTGGCATATGTCAATGCGGACATCATCCTGCTTCCAGAATTTTTAGACACCCTCAAACAGGTCTCTGCGATCGAAAAACAATTTCTAATTATCGGTCAACGCTGGGACCTGGATATTGAATATCCCATAAATTTCTCCCCCGGATGGGACCTGAAGGTTATCGCAGATGTGGAGAAATCCAGTTCCCTGCACCTCCCGGCTGGTAGCGATTATTTTATATATCCGCGTCCCCTTTTTGAGGAGATCCCGGATTTTTCAATTGGACGCGCCGGCTGGGATAACTGGATGATTTACAGCGCAAAAAAGCATAACTGGACCGTCATCGACGCTACACCATCAAACAGAGTGGTACACCAGAATCATGATTACGCCCATCTACCAGGCGGAAAGCCGCATTACGAGCAGGACGAATCGTATATTAATGAGGATCTCGCCGGCGGGAGGCAGAATCTATACATGGTTCTGGACAGCGACAAACTTCTGTGTGATGGCGAACTTAAGCGCCCTCCAATCACTCTTGTAGGTTCATTACGCCGGTTAGAAATACTGCTAGCCCCTGTTGACGGCGACAAAAGCAAAGCGCGCAGTTATCTTTCCCGCCGATTTCGACGCTGGCGGCGCCGTATCACAGGCTCGCTGTAGGCAGTATCGATGCGAACAGGTCAGAATCCCGCAAAATCGATCGAGCACGTCGCCAAACCAGAACGGGTGACTGTCGCGGTTGTATCTTATATCCCATTCCTGAAGGGTTACTACTCCAACAGCCTGGATGTTTTGAAATTATGTCTCAGCAGCATTTTTGAAAATACAAGAATTCCCTACGATCTGCTGGTATTTGACAACGGCAGCTGCCAGGAGGTTACAGATCTCCTGAGAACCGCCCACCAGCACGGGGAAATCCAGTATCTGGTTCTTTCTGAGAAAAATATTGGAAAAGCAGGAGCGTGGAATTTCATCTTCGGATCAGCTCCCGGAGAACTTATTGCATACAGCGATGCGGACATCTACCACTATCCCGGCTGGCTGGGTGCCCTGGTTGAAGTTTACGAAACCTTTCTTCACGTTGGGATGGTAACCGGTATCCCGATGTGGAGTCCGGAGGAATTTTCGACCAGTACTATTGAGTGGGCAGAAGGTGATCCCGAAGCAAAACTTGAATACGGGGGGACGCTCCCCTGGGAGGATTACTGGCGCCATGCCCAGAGCCTGGGACACTCAGAACAAAAAGCACGAGCCCACTTTGAAATTTGTAAGGAATATGTTATTGAATATCGCGGCTTGAGGTGCTATGCAGGCGCGGGTCATTTCCAATTTCTCGCTGCAAAAGATACGCTTAAGTCCATTCTGCCAATCCCCTCTCAACGCCCGATGGGCCAGGTTCGATTATTAGACAAATCCTTAAACGACAGGGGATTATTGCGATTATCAACTGAAAAATGGTGGGTACAGCATCTGGGTAATGATCTTATGAATGTCGCTTTTCAAATGGATCATTCTGGAAGTGAAATCCTCCATAATCCCGATTTTTCCACTCACCCGAAGCCCACTCGAAAGTACAAGCACCGGCTCTGGAATATAAAACCGGTTCGACGTTTCCTGCAGTGGGTTCATGGGGCTACATTCGAGATACTTTACCGGTCATAAAAAATAATAAATGGGTAAATGTGTTTTTATCAGCGCTGACCATGGACTGGCAGTGATCTATTTTCTGCAAAGCGACCTTGTGCCCACATTGCTGGATTCTGGTGTAGAAATCGTTATCCTCAGCGATAACGTGATACTGGAGGGAATCGAAAACCGGTTTAAACAGCCAGGCCTGGAGTTTGAGGGGTTGAGGCTGAACGAGGCAAAAACTTATTTCCAACAGGTGGATTATTCAAACCAGTGGTGGTTTGATTTTCTGCGCCGTGCCGGCGCATCTAACCGGATTAACCTGCAGGCAGTCGATGGTTACATTAACCAGGTGGAAGATGAAGCTCACAGCCGCCGGAAGAAATTATTTCCGCTGATGAGAGGAGTGGTATGGCTGCTGCGCAATTCGCATGCTGCCCGGGAATTTCTTAAGAACCGTCAAAACCGCTACACAGATAATCTATACACCGATCTTTTCGAACGCTACAAACCGGACCTGGTGCTTGCCAGCACTCCAGGGTGGCGCTGGGACCGCTACCTGCTGCGGGAAGCCGATAGAGCCGGGATTCCCACCGGCGCAGTCATCGTCGGCTGGGATAACACCAGCAGTTACAGTCTACCTGGCGCGCCGGTGGACTGGGTCACTTGCTGGTCGCAGATTCAAAAAGAAGAGCTGGTAAACGGTGCGGATTGGTCTCCAGAGGATGTTCACATCGGGGGCATACCTTCTTATGATGGATATTTCCGGCGTGAATGGTTGATGCCAAGAGAGGATTACTTCCGCCTGCATAACCTGGACCCGGAGAAAAAATTAATTTCATACGCATGCAGTTTTATTTCATTTTCTCCCAATATCCAGAATATAGAAACGCTGGCTCGCATTGTTGCTTCGCAAAAGCTGAACAAGCCCAGCCAGTTGCTCATCCGCTTCCATCCTAACCATTTCCTGGATGTACCCCGGTTTATTGATGAAAGAGAGCAGATCCGGTCGCTGGCCAAAAATGAACCAGACATTCATGTCGTTGAACCGGTCCCGCTTGGAGGTTCATTAGGCCATTATTCTGGTGAAGATATGCCTGAGAAATCTTCGATGATGGCGTATTCAGATGTTTTTACCACCGTTTACTCGACTATGGTTGTGGAAGCCTCAGCCCATGGAGTCCCCGTGGTAAGTGTTTGCATCGACTCGCCAACCGGGTGGCCGGGAAAATATACCCTGCCTCTCTCAAAGATAGGGGGCTGGCCGACTCATTCCCGCTTTCGCAATTCAGGCGCTGGTCGGGAGGTTCTTACCGAGCAGCAACTGGCAGAAACGCTCAACTTTTACCTGGATAACCCGGGGATCGATCAGGAGGCCCGAACATCATTCATCAAGGATGAGTGCACTTATACCGATGGCAGCGCGGGTAAGCGAACAGCCGAAATCATTATTGAACGAATGACAAATAAACATGGCGCACATATCTAAAAGTCGACTTTCTGCCACTGTTCGCTATCTTCTCAATGGACGCCTACCTCCCGGACAGGTGGCACGAGACCAGTTTCTCGACATCCCGGCGATTACAGATGAGGAAATTGTGGAAGCGAAAACCTTTTTCCCCATGGAAAAATTTTTTATTTTCGGACATGCCCGCTCCGGCACTACTCTGCTGACAAGGCTGATCAGATTACATTACAAAGTCCACTGCAATTACCAGGGGCATTTCTTCACCCGACCTCCCTTGCTGCAGTCCCTGGTCTCTGATAATGAAATACAAAGCTGGTTAACCCGCAGAAGCAACCGCTGGAATCGTAGCAAAAATCCTTCCCCGGTGATATTAAGAGCAACAGCCGATTTTATGCTCGAACGTGAAGCCCGCAAGCTCGGAAAATCGATTGTCGGCGATAAGAGCCCAAACAGCCTGCTGAACGGGAGAGCGGTTACACTTCTGCATAATATATATCCGGATGCATGTTTGATTTATATCATTCGTGACGGGCGGGATGCCGTGGTTTCACACCGTTTTCAATCATTTATTGACGCTACCCAGCACCTTTCCAGGGATGATTGGAAAATTCGTGAATCTTTTATCAAGAACCCAGAATTTTTTATCAACGGGAATCATTCCATTTTTATAGAAAAAGGCTTGCGCAAGGTAGCGCTGGGCTGGGATCTTAATGTACGTGAAACGGTTCAAAAAGGAGAAGCGCTGTTCAAAGACCGGTTTTATACATTGAAATACGAAAATCTGCTTGAGGATCCTTCAAAAGAACTCCTGCTGGTTTGGGATTTTTTAAATGCCGGTGATCCACAAACCGATATCACCGGGCAAATCACAATCGAAATGCAGAGCAACCCGGATGCAGAATGGCAGAATAAAAAAGCTGGCGATATCGCCAGCGCTCTTCAAAAAGGAAAGCGCGGTTCCTGGGAACAATATTTCACTAAAAATGACCGCAGGGTTTTTGAAGAAACAGCCGGCGTTACACTTAAAAACTGGGGATACATCTGAAATGAGATTCCTTATCGCTGGTTTGGGTTCAATCGGGCGCCGCCACCTGCAGAATTTAATAACCCTGGGCCAGGAGGATATCGTCCTTTACAGGACATTCAAAAGTACGCAACCAACCGATCACGATCATAACCTCCCATTTGAGACGGACCTCCTGGCTGCATTATCCCATCGACCGGACGCTGTTATCATCTCGAACCCAACCTCATTACACCTGGATGTTGCAATACCGGCAGCCGATATGGGCTGCCATATCTTTATGGAAAAACCCATCTCCAACAGTATGAATCGAATTGACGAATTAGAAACTGCTGTTCGTATGGGGGGCGGTCAATTTTTTACAGCATTCCAATATCGCTTTCATCCAGGCCTCAGGAAGTTAAAACAATTCATTAAACAAGGGGATATCGGCAGTCCAATATCGGTCCATTCACATTGGGGTGAGTACCTGCCCGGCTGGCACCCCTGGGAAGATTACCGTCTGGGGTACAGCGCTCGGGCTGAATTGGGAGGCGGTGTGGTTCTAACGCTCTGCCACTCTCTTGACTACCTGCGCTGGCTGTTTGGCGACGTCGATAGTGTATGGGCTTTTACAGCCAAATTGAGCGATCTGGAACTCGATGTTGAAGATACGGCTGAAATAGGACTGCGGTTTTCCAGCGGAGTCCTGGGGAGCGTTCACCTCGATTACTGCCAGAAACCCCCTGTACACAACCTGCAGGCTGTTGGGACAGAAGGCACTATTCGTTGGGATAATGCCGAAGGAGTCGTCCACCTTTACCAGGCTTCCAAAGGTGTATGGCAGGAATCCCCCCCACCCAAAGGATTCTCGCGCAATGACTTGTTTATGGCTGAAATGCGCCATTTTATCTCTGTTATACAGGGTAGGGATACACCTGCCTGTACCCTCGATGATGGAATAGCGGCATTAAAAATCAGCCTTGCAGCATTGAACTCTCAAAAACATGGGAATGAAATCCTTCTGTAATTTTTTGCTATAATTGCGGTTTTGTTTTACACAATGTGACATTAAACTCAGACTATCAGGAGCATTTTTTTGATGACCAACAAGACAACAAAGAATACATTGATTGACCCTTATGGAGGCGATTTAATCAATCTAATGGTGGGGGATGATGAGCGGCAGGAATTACTGGCTCGCTCGAACCGGCTTCCTTCTGTACGGATATCGGAGCGTTCACTCTGCGACCTCGAACTTCTTGCTACAGGCGCGTTTTCTCCGCTTGATAGGTTTATAGGTAAAGAAGACTATGAAAGAGTCCTTACCGAAATGCGCTTTAAAAATGGAGTGCTCTTTCCGATTCCGATCACTCTGCCTGTTGATGAAGATGCGATGCCGACCTGGAGCGAACAGATCACCCTGAGCGATTCACGCAATAACACCCTGGCGGTCATGCAGATCGAGGATGTATTTCACTGGGACCCGTTACGAGAGTCAAGGCTGGTGCTCGGCACCACAGACCCTAAACACCCACTGATTTCAGAGATGGTTCGGTGGGGCAAAGTATACGTGACAGGTGAAATCAAGGTTCTCAATTTGCCTGTCTACCACGATTTTATTCGCCTGCGCCTGACTCCGGGTGAAGTCCGGTCCCGGTTGGAGGAAATGGGAAACAAAAATGTCGTCGCCTTTCAAACCCGTAATCCGATGCACCGGATACATGAAGAACTCACCAAACGCGCTGCAGATGAGTTTAACGGTAGCCTGCTGATTCACCCTGTTGTTGGGATGACAAAACCAGGGGACGTTGACCATTACACAAGAGTACGCACCTACCGGACACTGTATGAAAACTATTATGACAGGGATAAAACCCTGCTCAGTTTGCTGCCGTTAGCTATGCGCATGGCTGGGCCGCGGGAGGCGCTGTGGCATGCAATCATCCGCCGCAATTACGGCGCAACCCATTTTATAGTCGGAAGAGACCACGCCGGTCCTGGAAGCGACAGCCAGGGCAAGCCATTCTACGGCCCATATGAAGCCCAGGCAATGGTAACGCAGTACGCTGATGAAATCGGGGTTCAACCCGTAGAATTTAAGGAGCTTGTGTATCTTGCAGACGAGGAGCGCTACGAAGAAAATAACAAAATACCGGAAGGCGCTCGAGTTTTTTCGATATCCGGAACAAAAGTCAGAGAAGATTTCCTGGCAAAAGGAGAACTCCTCCCCGATTGGTATACCCGAATTGAAACCGCAAACATCCTTCAGGAGATGTATCCCCCCCGCAGCAAGCAGGGGTTCTGCATCTGGTTTACCGGTTTAAGTGGTTCGGGAAAATCCACGACTGCCGAAGTGCTGACCTCGCTGCTGCTCGAAAGCGGCCGACAGGTAACCCTGCTTGATGGCGATGTGGTTCGAACCCATCTCTCAAAGGGACTTGGTTTCTCCAGAGAAGACCGGGACACAAACATCCTGCGGATTGGTTTTGTCGCTGGAGAGATCGCCCGGCATGGCGGAACAGTGATATGCGCTGCGATCAGCCCTTACCGCGCCACCCGAAACGAAGCCCGTAAAATGGTGGGAGACGATCATTTTATTGAGGTCTATGTGAATACGCCAATTGAGGTTTGTGAGGAACGCGATGTAAAAGGATTGTACGCTCGCGCTCGCCGCGGCCAGATAACAGGGTTTACCGGTGTTGATGATCCATATGAGGAACCAGTTGATCCGGAAATTCAAATTGAAACTGTAAAAATAGACCCACTTACTAATGCACACAAAATCATCGACTATCTCATGCAATGTGGGTTCATCACACCCGATGGCGATTCGCCCAATAACCAACAAACTAAAGAGATCGTTAACGAGGCAGAGCTAGCAAAAACCGAATAACAACCCTCAATATATAAATTATTGCGGGTAAATAGAACTTCTTAGAAAAAAGCGGCTGAACTATGAACAGGATAATAAATAACCAGCACATTTTTAATAAATTCTCTTTATCTGGTTTGAGCGCGATTGTGACCGGCGGCGCCGGGTTGCTAGGAGCTGAATTTTGTCGAACCCTGGCTGAGGCCGGGGCTCAGGTAACCATTGCTGATTTAAATATCAGAGCTGCCCAGAATCTGGCTGATACTCTATCTGGAAAAGGTTTTCAGGTTATCCCTGTTCAAACTGATTCAACTAAACCGGAATCTGTCCGAGAGATTGTGTCCAGAACTGTGGATGCATTCGGAAGTGTAAACATTCTCGTAAACAGCGCTGCGATGGATCCGAAGTTTGACCCGCAGCATACCTCCATAAATAAAGAAAAGACGGCTGCAGAAAATATGACAGCCTCGTTTGAGGAATACCCGCTTGAATCCTGGCGAACAGCCATTGAAGTGAACCTGACGAGCGCATTTATCTGCTGCCAGGAAGTTGGAAAACGCATGTTAGCGCAGGGCGGCGGAGTTATAATAAATATCTCCTCAATATATGGAATCGCTGGGCCGGATCAGAGAATTTATAAAACCCCTGATTCCCCGCCTCAATACAAGCCAGCATATTATTCCGTTACTAAGGCTGGAATACTCGGGCTTACCCGCTATCTGGCCGCTTACTACACAGGAAAAAACATCCGGGTGAATGCACTCTCTCCCGGTGGTGTATTCAACGATCATGAGGACAGTTTTGTCCATGCTTATTCCGCCAGGACAATTCTTGGACGGATGGCAGCCAGGGATGAGATGAACGGCGCCCTGCTGTTTCTGGCCTCGGATGCCTCAAAGTACATGACTGGAGCGAACCTTGTGGTGGACGGCGGATGGACAGCCTGGTGACTGAAGTCCTCACCATTATCCCTGCCCGGGGTGGATCAAAAAGCATCCCCCGTAAAAATATACGACTATTTGCCGGACATCCCCTGATCGCTTACAGCATCGCGGCAAGCCTTGCGGCAAAGACTGTTACCCGCACAATTGTATCAACAGATGATTCCGAAATTGCGAATATATCACAACAGTATGGAGCCCAGGTACCATTTATCCGACCCGCTGAATTAGCCCGGGATGACACACCTGACCTCCCAGTATACACACACGCGCTGCAATGGCTGAAGGAGAATGAGAACTACCAGCCGGATATCTTTGTGCAGTTACGGCCTACCTCCCCTTTCCGGCGCGTCAGCCATATCGATGAGGCAGTTTACCGGTTAATTTCCCGGCCCGAAGCAGATTCAATCCGAACTGTTTGTATCCCTTTTCAGAATCCGTTCAAGATGTGGTACATAAAACCGGATGGATTCATGCAGCCGATAATGGAAACCGAGTATTCCGAACCCTACAACCTGCCCCGCCAGGCACTGCCTGATGTTTACTGGCAGACTGGATACGTCGATGCGGCATGGGCGAGAACAGTGACTATTAAAAATTCCATGACCGGTGACTGGATCATGCCCCTGATAATTAACCCAGATGAATGGATCGATATCGATTCTCCGGATGACTGGCAGCGCGCTGAGTGTTTAATCGAAAACGGAGACATCAAATTCGAAGACCTGGGATTCAGGATCAAATAATTAAATATTCCGTCTTTCTACCTATATACAAAATCGCTCAATAAGGAGAAATCCTATGTCCGAAATAAAAATCGGAAATCGTACCATCGGAGATGGACAGCCTTCATACATTATCGCCGAGATCGGGGTCAACCATAACGGGATCCTCGAGCTGGCGCTGCAATTAATAGACGTCGCAGTTGAAGCGGGTGCGGATTCGGTCAAATTTCAAAAACGTAACTTGAAAAAATTGTATGCCAAGAAGTACCTGGAGAACGTAAATGCAGGCGAAAAAACGCTGCGATATATCCTGCCAATTCTCCAGCAGGTTGAACTTCCCGAGGAGGCGTATGAAAAGATTGTCGAACACTGCCAGGTAAAAGGGATCACATTTTTATGCTCAGCTTTCGATCCGGACAGCGCAGATTTTCTGGACGATCTGGGTGTACCCGCATACAAAGTCGCCTCAGCCGATCTCACAAACCTCCCGCTGCTGGAATACCTTTTACAAAAAAATAAACCGCTCATCCTTTCAACAGGCATGTCCCGGATGGATGAGGTCCGCCACACCGTTGACTTTCTGAAAGAACGTGGGGCGGAATTCGCCCTTCTGCACTGCAACAGCACATATCCGGCAGCTTTTGAAGACATCAACCTGCGCTTCATGGAAAAACTGCGTGAGTTTGGAGTACCAGTTGGATATTCTGGTCACGAACGTGGCATCGCTGTTTCGACCGTCGCATCAGCTATGGGCGCAAGCATCATCGAAAGACATCTCACCATCGACAGAACGATGGACGGTCCTGACCATGCAGCCAGCCTGGAACCGCACGGATTCAAGAAAATGGTGCGCGATATCCGCCAGATTGAAATGGCACTTGGAACCGGTAAGGAGAAATTTTTCTCTCGCGGTGAGATATTAAACCGTGAGGTACTGGGAAAAAGTCTGGTTGCAGCAAGGCGAATTCAACCTGGAGAGACAATTTCAGCTGAAAAGATAACCGTAAAAGGACCGGCATTAGGAATAAGCCCCCAGAAGTACCCCGACTTAATTGGGCGCAAAGCGGAGCGGGTCATCGAGGAGGATGAACCCTTCCTCGACCGCGATCTGGGGATTTTAATAAGTTTCGATATAGAAAAAGTCCTGCCGATGGATTTCGGTTTTACTGTCCGTTTCCTCGACTATGCCGGGATGCTCATATACCAGCCGCGCATGCTTGAATTTCATTTTACAGACCAGGACCTGGACGAAAAATACCCCGGCGATGATTTCAGCGACCGTTCTGAATCCCCGCTTATACTTGTAGTGCACGCCCCCGAATTCTGGGACCGCACCCTGGTTGACCTCTGTACAATCGATGAGAACCACCGACGCGGCTCAATTGAACTCATTCAAAAATCGATCAATCTGACAAGAGAGATTTCCCCATATTTTTCCGGTGTGCCCAAGGTAGTGGTACATCCGGGGGCAATGAGTCTGGATCATCCGATCACCAACCGGGAGGTGTTGTACGAAAACCTGCGCCGTTCCATAGATGAGCTCGATTTCGTGGGAGTCGAACTTCTCTTAGAAAACCTGCCTCCACATCCATGGTATTTCGGCGGCCAGTGGCTTACAAACGCTTTTATGGACGCCAACGAAATCCGCGATTTCATCCAGCCTTTAGGATTGAATATTTGTTACGACACTTCACACCATAAGCTGTACTGCAACTGGGCAAAAGTAGATTTTTACGACCAGCTTCAAGTTTTAATGCCGTACATTCGCCACCTGCACCTCTCTGATGGTGCCGGATTGGACGGTGAAGGGCTGCAAATTGGCGAGGGAACCATCGATTGGGTCAGGTTTTTTAAAACCCTAGGAGAATATCACGGGACGATGATTCCCGAAATCTGGCGGGGTCATCAGCGTAGTGGGGAAGGATTCCTGATCGCCATACAGCGCCTCTCAGAGGCGTACTTTGAAGCGAATTTTGAAACCGCACCAATAAGAGCATGAAGCAAAATTTCCGATCCAGACTGGATGGATGGTTTAACCGTCGTCGAATATCCTGGCTGGCCCGGCAGGTGAAAACCCACGAATACGGGAACCCGGAGCAGAAACCTGTCTTTTTTTTCAATGTCTCCTCACGTATCCACAATTTGAGCCAGAATTCAGCCTTTTCGCTATTGACAGGCTGGGGGTTGAGGCTGGCCGGGATCCCGGTTGTGAATCTGGTATGTTCTTCCGGAATGAGCCACTGCGTGCTGGGAGTTAACCGGGATGATTATTCAAGTCCTCCACCATGTGAATCATGCATCTCCCAATCAAATAGACTTTTTACCGAATCGCAGGTCGAATGGTTCAACTACAAACAAGATGAAAATCTTTCTTCTATATTAAACAAATTTTCACTGGAGGAATTATTCGGATTTCATACCAAATTCGATATGCCTCACAATAAAACAGAACAGGCTATTGAAATCCCTCTGGGACCTCTGGTAGCTGCCTCCGTTCGCTGGACCCTCCGCCAGCACAACCTGCCGGACAATGATGATACCCGTTATCTGGTTCGATCTTTTATGCTCTCAGCATACAGCATCGCCAGGTCTTTTGCCAAACTGATAGAAAAGCACCAGCCTGGCGCGGTCATTATCTTCAACGGAATAATGTACCCTGAAGCAACCGCAAGGTGGGTCGCCCAACAATACAACCTTCCGGCAATTACCCATGAAGTTGGGTTTCGTTCACTCTCCGCTTTTTTTACCACAGGTGAAGCGACTGCATATCCAATAAATATACCTGACGATTTTGAATTATCGGCTGAACAGAACCGGAAACTGGACGACTATCTACATAATCGCATAAAAGGCGAATTCACCATGGCAGGTATCCGTTTCTGGCCTGAAATGCGGAGTCTAGACAGGGAAACCAAAGAGATAATCCAACAGTTTAAACAAATAGTGCCGGTATTTACTAATGTGGTTTACGATACCAGTCAGGTCCATGCAAACCGGATATTCCCCCATATGTTCGCCTGGCTGGATAGCATCATCGAAATAATAAAAGCTCATCCAGAAACCCTGTTTTTTATTCGCGCCCACCCCGACGAAATGCGCCCTGGTACCGCAAAACTGAGCCGCGAAAGCGTGCGGGAATGGGTTTTACGGAATGAAGCAGATAAATTAAGCAATGTGATCTTCATTGATCCTATTGAATATATCAGCTCGTATGAACTGATCAAGCTGGCAAAATTTGTGCTTGTTTATAATTCTTCAATCGGGATGGAAGCCACCCTGATGGGAAAACCCGTTCTCTGCGGCGGATGGGCTCGCTATACTCAATATCCGACAGTGTACCTTCCTAACTCACCAGAAGAATTCAAGTCGACTGCTGATAGATTCCTGGAGGATGGCGAGATCCACATCCCCCCAGAATTCCTTGAGAACGCACGCCGTTTCCTGTATTACCAGCTGTACCGGACTTCGCTGCCTTTCAATCACTACATTCAGCCAAGCCAGCGTATGGGTTTTGTACATCTGAAACCTTTTAAAATAAATGAACTTTCAGTAGAAAGATCTGAAACCATAAAAATCCTGGTGGATGGAATAAGTGCCCAGATGTCCAACAGGAGCGCGGGAATTAAAACCTTTATACTGCCCGAGCATGGTTGAAGAATCGCGGCTAACTAAGTTGTCATTGACGAATCGCAGGCGATCCCCATATTCAGAATAACCAAGAAATTGAACGAGCTTAACCAGGACAAAATCGAGATTTTATCAGTTGAACTGCTAGACCAGCAGCGCGATCTTGTAATCCAGCTGAAAGAGTTAGCCGGTTCTCTTAAACTTGAATTTGGCTGGCATTACCTGCTCGATATCACCTGGATCATCTCGCAACTGGGAAAAGCTTCCGGAAACCGGGTCATTGACGCCGGATCTGGCATTGGCATAATGCAGTGGTATTTAGCAGGTCAGGGCGCAGAAGTGATCAGCATCGACCGGATAAACCGGGCTGACCTGCCAATTCGTTTCAGGTCGAAGTACTTAATTGAAGGTCTGCGTCCGGAGGATTTAAACCCTCCCATTTCTAGGCTGAATCCTTCCAGACTTGCCTTATCATCGGAAGGAAAGCTTTCCCATCTGCCTGTGAAAATCGCCAGGTTTGGCAAGAGATTGATAGAATTTACCGTTTATTACTCCCGTTTCCTGAGCGAGAAAAAGAACGGGGAAATCCCAAGAGGCAAAGTAATTATTTACAACCAGGACCTAGCGAACCTGGTTGATATCGAATCCGACTCAATGGACGCAGTTGTGGCTGTTTCCGCCCTGGAACACAATTCCCTCGATAATCTGGAAGCAGTCCTTGCAGAAATTATGCGCGTTCTCAAACCTGGAGCGCCTCTGATCGCGACTCTAGTAACCGCGGGAAATGAGGACCAGTGGCATGAGCCATCCAGGGGTTGGTGTCTGTCTGAGGAGAGTCTCAAGCGCATCTTTCAGATATCCGGTGATACCAGCAGCAATTATTCGCGCTATGATAAGTTGTTTTCCAAGCTTGTGGATTGCGCCGAGTTAAGAGATAACCTGGCAGGTTTTTATTTCAAATCTGGCGAAAACGGGATGCCCTGGGGAGAATGGTCGCCGCAGTACCAGCCGGTGGGCGTTTGTAAAGTCAAAAAGACATGATTCGAATGATTATTAAGAATATACCCTTCCAACTGCAAGGAGAAAAATCATAATATGGAGTCCGAACAATCAAATGTCAATGAACAGGTGAAGGCGCTGCTGGCAGAAGCGCTGCAGGTCGAGCCAGAACTTGTAACTCCTGACTTAACATTTGGAGATATCCCGCAGTGGGATTCGATGGGTCATATGGAAGTGATGATGCGGCTGGAGGAATACTTCGGGGTGGAAATAAACCCGGACACCATTGCATCCTTAATCAGCTTGCCCCTCATTTGCGAATATATAAACAACATGGACGGGTAGACCTATGTCCTGACCCGGAGAAAATGAACCAATGAAAACTTTAAAGATTGAACCAGAAGTATCCATCCCGGAATACCTAACAGGTGAGATTCAGTCCAAGCTGGCATATGTGGACGAATCCATTGTGAGTGCGAAAGTTCACCCAAACAGGATCGAACTACTCGTAAACACACCATCCTCAGCGGGAGAGCAGGGGATATCCCAAGATAAAGAAAAGGAGATCAATAGAAAGGTACAACGGGTAATAACTTCGATGGCAAAAGGTTCCATAAGACCAAAAATCCAGGTGCTTGAAGATCACATGGATAGAGCGGTAAACTATGATCTTGATCCTAACATCAAACTGATCAGGCTTGGAGAGCTCAGCCAGGAAGGAAACGGGTTTTACACTATCGGACCACTGCTTTCGGGATTAATCGAGTTCTTTGAAAAACAATTTCTGAATTTGGCGGATTCCTTCCAAGCAAAACCTTACCGCTTTCCAACTCTGATATCAGCGGAAATGCTGGACCGGGTGGGATATTTCAGCGCATTTCCGCATTCTTTATCGTTTGTCACACACCTTCGGGAAGACCTGGATGTCATTGACGACTTCGCCCAGAGCACAAAATTCGTCTCGGGCGGCTTGAATACCTCCGGTGAATCCTTCACCAGGATCCAAACTCTGCTTTCCCCGGCAGTCTGCTACCACCTTTACTTCTCACTGGCTGATAGACAACTGTCCGGTGGCCATCTGGCAGCCACAGGTGTCGGCAACTGCTTTCGCTATGAAGCAATCAACATGTCTTCCCTGGAACGATTGTGGAATTTTACAATGCGCGAAATTATTTTTGTGGGTTCGAAGGATTATGTGTTGGAGAATCGCGAGGCTGGCCGGAAAAGAATGCAGGAGTTTTTTGAAACAATCGATTTTGTCTACCGGGTTGAAAGCGCCAATGATCCTTTTTTCATCGGAGAATTCCGAAAACAGGCAGCCTTTCAAAGCGCTTTCCAGCTTAAGTATGAAATCCGGGCTTTTTTACCGTTTAAAAATGACACCCTGGCGGTTGGATCTTACAATTACCACCAGGATTTCTTCGGCCGGAATCTTAATATCACACTTGAAGACAGCTCACCCGCCCACACCAGTTGTGTCGCTTTCGGACTTGAGCGTATCGCATACGCCTTTTTAGCGCAATACGGGCTGAATCCTAAGGATTGGCCTGAGCCGGTTCAGGAATCTATCCCATGAATGAAATCACCCGCGATGATGTTCTTTACAGGGTCGTAACCGAAAATGATTACCCGATCATCAGGGAGATGTACGCGAAGTTAAACACTTACTTTTACGATCTGGGTTACCTGCTGCCCCAGCCTGAAAACGTGGAGCAGGTCTGGTTTGAATCATACCAGCGCACGCTTGGACGGTTCAGCAATGTATTCATCGCTGAAATCAATGGTGAAGTAGTCGGTTTTATGCTGTGCCGGATAAAGCGGGTGCCCCAATACATGGGCGGCGTACTGGTTGGAGAACTGAGCGATATGTGGATCTCTTCGAAAGCCCGCCGCCTTGGTATTGGCGATAAATTATCACGATTATCCATCGAATGGCTGCGAAAACAGGGCACCCATTCCATTGAAATCCAGGTTCTTCGCGACAACGAAGCAAGCTGGAAGTTATACGAACGGATGGGATTTCAGCTTGAGTTCAGGGCTGGGCGGTTGCTCTGGGAAAATTATACAGACCCAGAAAATGAAATGAAAAATGCTTGATGTAACAGAAAACCTTGTCCAGGATTCACTGGAGTCCATCGGAATAACTGGTGGGGATGGGCTGCTTGTCCATTCAGCGGTTCAATTTCTGGGGAAACCGGAAGGAGGGGTAGGCGTATACCTGGACGGGATCCAGGCTGTGATTGGACCGGGCGGCACTGTAGTGGTGCCCACTTTCAATTTTGATTTCCCGATTAATCGAGAATTTGATCCGGGCGAGACCCCATCAAAAGGTATGGGTTCGTTTTCGGAATATATCCGAAAACTTCCAGGGTCGAAACGCAGCCTGCATCCGATGCAATCAGTCGCATGTTACGGATATTATGCTGTAGATCTTGCAAGCAGGGATACCGCCTCCGCATTTGATCCCGGGTCAGTTTACGACCGTATGTTAGAACTGGATTTCAAACTGCTCCTGCTAGGGGCGGATGTACAGTCGGTTTCCATTCTGCATTACAGCGAGCAGCGCGCCAGGGTTCCATACCGGTACTGGAAAGAATTTACAGGACAGGTCCTGACTCCCCAGGGTTGGGAGATAAGAACACACCTCATGTTTGTACGCAATCTGGACATCGACCCCAAAATTTCACTTAAACCAGTGCAGGAGAATTTAATCAGACAGGGATTGTGGCAATCAATCCAACTGAATTACGGTCATCTAGCCTCTTGCCGGCTGAGAGATTTCGTCTCAGTCGTGGATAACTTCCTGACGAGAGATCCCTGGTCACTGGTGACAAACAGACCCGAAAATATTTCATAATCTAATTCCCGATCCCTGTTGAGACCATAATATGACAACCATGCTGGAACTCATCCATGAACTCTGGTATCTGAAAAGGGATATCATCTCGGATGATTTCGATAAAGCTTTATACCGGCTGGCAGAAGAGTTTGAGCACACAGGCGCTCAAATGAAAATCCATTCCTATCAAAGCGGAGAAACCTGCTGGACATGGAAGGTACCGGAAAAATGGACCTGCCATGAAGCTTATCTGGAGACGCTGGATGGAAAAAGGCTGCTGGATTATTCCGACCACCCTCTTCAAGTTGTCTCTAATTCGCTCCCTTTCGAAGGTACTGTCAGCCGCCAGGAACTGTTTGAACATTTTCACGTCCACTCCAGGCTACCAGACGCAATTCCATTTGTGTTCAAATATTATGAGCGAGATTGGGGTTTGTGCGGATCAAAAAACTTCCGTGACAGTCTCTCTGACGAAAAATACAATGTCGTAATCCGGACTGAATTTGAACCCGGCGAAATGAAAGTCGGGGAAATCTTCATTCCCGGGAAGCATCCAGGCACTTTTGTCATCGAAGCCCATCTTTGCCATCCTGCGCAGGTAAATGATGACCTGACCGGGGTAGTCGTCGCGATCGAAACCGCCAAGCGCCTGCTGGAGATTCCAGATACTAACTATACTTACCGGATTATTATCGTCCCAGAAACGATCGGAACGATCGCATATCTGAGTCACAATGAAGACCTGATACCGGATATGGATGGTGGCCTGTTCCTCGAAATGCTTGGCAACGATTCGCCGCATGCGCTGCAAGGATCGTTTTTACCTAATTCGCAATCTGACCGCTGTATGGTTTCCGCATTGCGCGAACTGGATAAAAACAGTTACTGCGCCCCTTACCGCACGGTAATCAATAATGACGAGCGGCAGTTTAATGCGCCTGGCGTCCGGGTGCCAATGCTCTCCCTCTCCCGGGTTGAACCGCCTGGCTCAGAAACCCGGCCATACCGGGAATACCACTCCAGCCTTGACAACCCGACAATTATCTCCAGCGACCGGCTAGAGGATTCAGCCAGAGTGGTTCTCGGGCTATTAAAAGCCTGGGAGCGCAACCAGTATGTCGTGAACCGGTTCAAAGGAGAGATTTTCTGTTCGGGATACGGAATCTGGATCGATTACAAACAAAATCCCCAGGGACACCAGCGCCTGTTTGAAATCATGGAACGCTGTGATGGAGAACGGACAATTGCGGACATCGCCTGCGAGCTCGAGATCTCATTTCAATCGGTTGAAGAGGTCATTGAACTGTTTTTTGCGAACGACCTTGTGGAATTCAGCCCGCTCCCTCAGAAAACTTATCCAAGGTGAGCAGGAAAAATAGTTTCAAACACCGCCTGAAGAATATCCGCTGGAGGTTCCGCCGGGGGAAAGCTGCCCTGCGGTGGGGTTCCGAAAGTCTGGCTAATTCGCCTGCGATCCTGGGCAACGCTATGCCAAAATCCGGCTCGCATCTGATAATCCAGGTTCTCCAGGGACTCCCAAAAATCGGACCGGCGGTAAACCCAGGATTCCCTCCGCTTAACCGCTCTGAAGACAATCAAAAGCTTTCAGATGAAAAAACGCTTGCTAATGTCACCCGGATGAAACCGGGAGATATCGCATATGGGTACATCCAAGCCAGGGAGCCGTATATCTCAACACTCACCAGGAGGGGTAGAGCAACCATATTTGTATTCCGTGATCCACGCGATGTGATCGTATCCCATGTATTTTATGCATCCGAAATCCACCAGGGACACGGGATGCATAAGTATTACACCTCCAACCTGGACTCCCTGGAAGAGCGTATCAATGCCGCCATCCTCGGGGTAACGGAACCCGGATACGAACTCGCTCCAATCAGAACAAAGTTTGAAAAATACATAAACTGGTTGGATATACCGGATGTCTTGAGCATTCGATTTGAAGATTTAATACTTGACAGGCAGAATACGCTCAAAAATATCCTAGGTTATCTGGTCGAACGCGGTTTTTCCATGACCGGAACTGCTGACCGGGCGATCCAGGTGCTCCAGAATTCAATCCAGCCCAAACGGTCGGGGACATTCCGAAAAGGGAAACCAGGCGATTGGGCTGAATATTTCAGCGAAAACAACATTCAAACCTTCAAGGATGCCACCGGCGATCTTCTATACAGATTGGGATACGAACAGGACCAGAACTGGTAAACCCAATTGAATATTTCCGGCCGGATAAAACCCGAACAAGTATCACAAAATTGGCAGAAGATTTCAAACTGAACTTGAAATTATTCCGGCGTTCTCTACGCCGGTTCAATCAATCCCTGAAATATGGATCTGAAGCGCTCAACCATGCTCCAATTCTGTTCGCCAATTCTTTTCCAAAAAGCGGAACCCATCTGCTCATCCAGATTCTGTCAGGTTTCAGCGACATAGGACCCGCGGTAAACAGCGGCTTGCCCCCCATTGTCACATTCGAAGGGACGACCGGGCGCAGGCGCAGCACCCCCAGCATCCTGATCGACCTCAATTCGCTGAAACCAGCAGATATCGCCTACGGTCATTTGCATGCAGAACCTGAGATAGTAAAACGGCTCTCTTCCACCCCCTTCGCAGCGCTTAACATCATACGAGATCCTAGAGATGTGGTAGTTTCCCATGTCCATTATATAACTGAGTTTGCTCCCGACCATATCCACCATAAAATCTTTATGGAAGGGTTGTCAAACTTTGATGAACGTTTAAAGTACAGCATTACCGGGTTTGATGGAGTTGGTCCGGGGAAAAAACAGGATCAAACAGAATTCTCAAAACTACCCGATATCCGCTCGCGCCTGACCCCATTTCTGGGCTGGCTGGATAGTGAGGGTGTTTTTAATACCTGCTTTGAAACGCTGGTAACGGAGGCGGATAAAACCATTCGACAGATGCTGGAATTCGCCAGGGAACGCGGATTTAAATTCAACATACCCCTGGATGAGGCGATCCAATCACTGAAGGATAAAATCAACCCCGGAAAATCTCCGACTTTTCGAAGCGGTAAAATCGGCGGTTGGAAAAAGGCGTTCAATGAAGAAAACAAATCTATCTTCAAAGATTTAGCCGGCGACCTGTTAATCCAGCTCGGCTATGAGAAGGACTTAAACTGGTAAATAAAACCGGAAGCGACCCGGTCTGGAAATATGACTGAAATAGTTGCGCTCGTCCCCATGCGGCATCATTCCCAGCGCGTAGAGGGGAAAAACTTCCGTAACCTGGCGGGCGTACCGCTCTTTTACTATATCATTCAGACGCTCCAGGAGTGCTCCGAAATAGCTCGAATTGTGGTGGACACCGACAGTGAACCGGTCATGGACGGATTAAAAAAGGATTTTCCCCTTGTGACGATACTTGAAAGACCGGAGTATTTACGGGCGGATGAGATGTCAATGAATGAGGTCCTGTTATACGATACATCCCAGGTGGAAGCTGATTTCTATATCCAGACCCACAGCACAAACCCGCTACTTAAGAAAGAGACAATATCAAAAGCAATCAGTACATTTCTGTTAAATTTCCCGGAATATGATTCCCTTTTCTCAGTCACCAGGATTCAGACCCGACTCTGGGATGAATCGGGAAAAGCCATAAACCACAACCCTGCGGTTCTGCTCCAGACACAGGATTTACCCCCCGTATTTGAAGAGAACTCGTGCCTATATATTTTTAATCGGAACACTTTGCTGACAAACCACAACCGCCTTGGCGACAGACCGATGCTGTTTGAGATCGCTGCTTCCGAAGCCTGGGACATTGATGAAATTCTTGATTTTGAGATTGTTGAATTCCTCATAAATAAGGAGAAACCGGGATAATGCCAACCGTTCTTGTTTCCGCACCATACATGATTCCATTCATGAACCGATTCAAACCCGTTCTGGAAGAATATGGGCTTGAAGTCATTATTGCTGATGTGGTTGAAAGGCTGGATGAGCAGGAAATCCTGAAATACGCGGGTCAATTTGAAGGTTCTTTATGCGGGGATGACCAGTATTCCGCCAGGGCGCTCGAAGCCTGTTCGCCAAGATTAAAGGTGCTCTCGAAGTGGGGTACCGGGATTGATTCTTTTGATCAGGAGGCAGCCGCAAAATATGGCGTTCAGATATTCCGGACGCCAAATGCCTTCACACTTCCAGTCGCAGACACTGTCATCGCTTACATGCTAACTTTTGCCCGCCAAATTCCCTGGATGGACCGGGCGATAAAGAACTTGGAGTGGGAAAAATTTCCCAGCCGTTCTCTCAGCGAGTGTACCCTTGGCATTATCGGGGCAGGTAATATCGGCAGGGCTGTAATCCGAAGGGCGCGCGCTTTTGGAATGGAAATTCTGGCTAACGATATCATCGAAATTGCCCCCGATTTTATCCTTGAATACGGTGTAGAAATGACAGGACTGGAAGAACTGCTGGCGCGTTCTGATTTTGTGAGCATCAACTGTGATCTCAATCCAACCAGTTACCGTTTAATCAATGAGCAGACTCTTTCGCAGATGAGACCAAATGCGGTGATTATTAATACCGCCCGCGGTAAGATAGTGGATGAAACCGCTCTGATCAACGCGCTTCAGAGCGGGAGTATCGCCGGAGCAGCTCTGGATGTATTTGAGGTGGAGCCTCTGCCAGCTGACAGTCCTCTGCTTGAAATGGACAACGTCCTCCTGGCGCCTCATAACGCAAATTCCAGCCCCAGTGCGTGGGAGCGGGTCCATTGGTACACAATCCAGAACCTGCTCGAAGGTTTGAATATCCCCCATTCAATTTAATCATCCTTCATAAAGTATGTAAACAATCGGAAAATGACCCCGGTCAAAACAAATTTTTTTAACCAATCCATTAAATTGACTGGAAAAATTCAAGAACTTATTTAAACAAGAGGAAAAAACATGAATCTTACAGACCCAACTCGAACCGTCTTGATTACCGGCGCTGCTGGCGGCATTGGTAGAGCAAGCGTCCAAACTTTCTCCGGGAAAGGTTGGCAGGTTATAGGAGTGGATAGATCGCCGTACGGGGAGGGATTCCCATCAGATGGGCTGTTCATCCAATCAGATATTTCGGTTGGGGAGAATATGGAATTAATTTTCAACCAGGCTATGGCTTATACCGGTGAACTATCAGCGCTGGTAAATAACGCCGCCATCCAGGTCGCAAAACCGCTCCTGGAGACTTCCGTTGATGAATGGGACGTGGTGATGGCTTCAAATCTAAGATCGGTATTTCTGGGAACAAAACTTGCCCACCCATTTCTGAAAGCGTCTGGCGCTGGTGCGATCGTAAATGTCTCCTCTGTGCATGCGGTCGCCACTTCTGCGGATATCTCGGCATATGCCGCCAGCAAGGGCGGAATGCTCGCTTTCACGCGGGCAATCGCGATTGAGTTTGCCCCGGATAACATCCGGGTCAATGCAATACTGCCTGGGGCAGTCGACACCCCCATGCTGAGGGCCGGCCTGAGCAGAGGGCATGTTACCGGAAGCGATATCACCCAGCGGTTGGATAACTTGGCGCGCAAAACCGTCAGCGGAAAAATTGGAAAACCTGAAGAGATCGCCCAGGCGATATATTTCCTGGCTGACAGTGAACAATCTTCTTTCATGACCGGGCAGGCTTTAATTGTCGATGGCGGCGCCACTGCCCGTCTCAGCACTGAATAATCTTTTCGCAAATCAACCCGGCATCTTGCACAAGTGTATGAAGAAAACTCTTAAAAAAATCACCCCTGATCCAGTTTGGAGAACATGTAGCAGTTTCTGGTATGGTCTCAATCGCCTCTTCCAGTGGCCTTCAGCCAGGCTCCATCCAATAAGACGTGCGAGTATTAAACAACTGGCTTCTTATAAAAACATCCATAAAGACAAGCGCTGTTTCATAATCGGCAACGGGCCGAGCTTAAAGAACACCGATTTAACAAAACTGGTCGATGAATATACATTTGGGATGAACCGGATTTACCTGCTGTTCCCCGAGCTGGGCTTCCCGACTACCTACTATCTGTCAGTAAATAGTTTGGTGATTGAACAATGCGCAGAGGATATCGCCAATCTGCCTGTCCCAAGGTTTCTGTCCTGGCGTTCGCATAAGTACATCCGCAAACCGGATGGGATCGCATTTCTGCACACAACCTATAGCGGCCCTAAATTCACCCGGGACGCCCGCAGGCGGTTATGGGAAGGTGCGACTGTAACTTTTGTGGCGCTCCAGCTTGCATACTACATGGGTTTCAAAAAAGTCATCCTGATTGGTGTGGATCACAGTTTTAACACAAAAGGGACACCGAACAAGACTATCATGTCTACCGGAGAGGACCGCGACCATTTTGATCCCCGCTATTTCGGTAAAGGTTTCCGCTGGCAGCTTCCAGATCTCGAGACATCTGAAAAAGGCTACCAGATGGCGCGCGAGGCTTTTGAAGCGGACGGTCGCCAGGTACTTGATGCAACGGTTGGAGGAAAATTAACTGTGTTTCCGAAAGTTGCCTATGAGACCCTGTTCTGACAGCCGGGTTGCCGTATTAATCGCTCGATTTAACGGATATCAGACAATAGATGGCTAATCAATCTCTCCAATCCCCTTCTCAAAATAAGAACAGTGACCGGCTCTGGTTGTACCTGGGATTAGCCCTTTTATTTATATTCGGATTGGGCCTGGGGGTACGTATGTTTGACCTGACCGACCAGCCAATCGATTTTCACCCCACCCGCCAGTTACGGGGCGCGATCATCGCGAGGGGTATTTTCTATAATTTGTCGCCAGATACTGACCCGGAAATTAAAGCCCAGGCAGCCTTATTCGAGGAATCCACTGGAAAGTATGAGCCGCCAATTCTGGAAGGGCTGGTCGCGCTGGCATACCTACTGATAGGCCAGGAGCAGTTGTGGATTTCACGCATATTTACATCTCTGTTTTGGCTGCTGGGCGGCTGCGTTCTATTTTTCTTAAGTCTGAGAATGAGCCGTCAATCACTGCTAATCCAGGAACTATCTGCTTCTGATTTTGTGGTGTACGGGAGTGCGCTTACGGTCGCTGCGTATTACCTGCTTTTGCCATTCGGCGTCCAGGCAAGCCGCTCTTTCCAACCTGACCCGGGTATGGTCATGTGGATTATATTCACGATCTTCAGCTTATACCGGTGGGGTGAAAAACCAGCCTGGAAATGGGTGGTCATGGCCGGCTTATTCGGGGGCCTCGCGATAATGACCAAAGCCGTCGCTGCATTCATCATTGCAGGAGCAGCCATTGCGGTAGTGATTCATACATGCGGTCTAAAAAAAGCCTTTCTCCAAATTCAGGTATGGTGCATGGCTTTGCTGATGCTCCTGCCTACGTTTGTTTTTTATTCAAGTAGAAGCGGGAGAGCTGCGGAGTTTTTTATGAGTTGGACGGTTTCGCTTTCGCACCTGCTGCTGGAGCCCTCATTTTATGTACGCTGGTTGAGCCTGGCCGGGGATTTGATGGGTCTGGCAGTATTACTGCTGGCGTTGCTGGGTGTTGGAATATCCGCAGGCCGCAACCGGGCTTTGTTGCTGGGCCTGTGGGTCGGCTATTTTATATACGGGCTGTTTTATCCCTACCAGATGTACACCCACAATTATTACCACCTGCAGCTTATCCCGATCATCGCACTTTCGCTGCTGCCGGTTTGCGAAGTTATCCTGGGTAAAATTCAGAACCAAAGAGCCTTATGGAAGGCGGTTACCATCGCTGGGACGATTGCGATTCTATTGTTTTTAAGCTGGGAATCGATCTTACCCCAATACGCTGAAGACTACCGCGACGAACCGCTCTTATGGCAGGAAATTGCGTCGCAACTCCCTCAGGATGGGAAAATAATCGCCCTGACCCAGGATTATGGTTACCGCTTGATGTATTACGGCTGGCGGAAAGTATCGCTCTGGCCAAACCGGGGCGAAGTGAAACTGATGGAACTGCGCGGAAATGAAAAAGATTTCGAAGAGTTCTTCGCTAAAAAAACTGATGGGATAAGCTATTTCCTGGTGACCTCATTTAACCAGTTCAGAGACCAGCCAATCCTGGAAGAATACCTGAACCAGCATTTCCCGGTGCTGGCGGAAAGCAGCGGTTATCTGATTTACAAATTAAATGAAAAACCCCAGTGATGGGAGATTAATATTTTTTCCAGTATAAAAGTGCCCTCAAATCCACTGGTTTCCATCATCACCCCTTCTTACAACCAGGCGCCATATCTTGAAAAGACCATCCGGTCGGTTCTTGGGCAGAATTATCAGCCCCTTGAATACATTATTGTTGACGGCGCCTCAACCGATGGAAGCCTGGAGATCATAAAGCGATACTCTGAAGAAATCTCCTGGTGGATTTCAGAACCAGACAGCGGGCAGGCAGATGCAATCAATAAGGGTTTCTCAAGAGCAAAGGGGGAAATTATTGGCTGGTTAAATTCGGATGACATCTACCTGCCTGGAGCGCTTCAGCAGGCTGTTGATATCCTGGCGAGCCAGCCTGAGCATGGGCTGGTTTATAGCGACGCAATCACCATCGACGCGGACGGAACTCCGCTCAATTTTCTGGAGTTTGGCGACTGGCGGCTGCTCGACCTGATCAGTTTCAGGATTGTCTGCCAGCCGGCGGTTTTTTTCCGCAGAGAAGCCCTTGAAAAAGCGGGCTCGCTCAATCTGAATTATCATTACCTTTTAGACCACCACCTGTGGGTAAGGATAGCCCGAGGAGCGCCAATCCAGCATGCCAGCCCGGATTATAAATTGGCTTCCGCCAGAAACGGAAATCGATTTAACGGCCTCTGGGCGGCTGCCCGCCACCACCCCGAAGCGAAGAATGTCGCCCATCCGGCAGCCTTCAGCAGAGAAATTTTAAAATTGCTGGACTGGATGGAGAGACAACCCGATCTGTCTGAAATGATTAATGGCAGCCCCAGGAAAGTGTACGGGGGCGCCTACCGCCTGCACGCCCGCTACCTTCTGGATGGCGGTCAGCCGCAAGAAGCGTTGAATTCTTACTGGAGGGCTTTCCGTTACGACCCGGGATATACCCTCAAACACCTCAACCGGATTCTATATTCCATGACGGCCGTACTTTTCGGAGATAATTCCGCCGAGAAGTTGAAGAAATTCAAGGGCGAGAGTAAAACTCTTGATCTCGGTTTCCTAAAAATAGCTGACTGGCCCTGATATAAATACTGCCCAATGAAAACAAGCCGGCAACCCGTTAGATCAAAACAGCCCATCCTGGTAACAGGCGCCCACCGTTCCGGGACGACCTGGGTTGGGAAAATGCTGTGCGCTGGCGCTGAAGCAGGCTATATAAGCGAACCATTAAATGTGCACCACAGACCGGGAGTCATGAGGGTTCCAGTGCAGCACTGGTATACATATATTTGTGATGAAAACCAGGCTGATTATCTGTCTGGGCTCCAGGAGACGATCCGCTTCCAATACCACACCAGGGAGGAAATACAATCTCTGCGGAGTTTCAAGGACTTCGGCCGCTTCACGCGGGACTGGTATTCATTTAATCAAGCTCGCAGGCGGGATCTACGCCCCTTGATCAAAGACCCGTTCGCGGTATTTTCCGCTCCCTGGTTTCATAAAACCCTCCACTGCCAGGTATTGCTGGTCGTGCGGCATCCCGCCCCGTTTGCCAGCAGCCTCAAGCGCCTGGGGTGGTCGTTTGATTTTAACCATTTGCTCGCCCAACCGCTTCTGCTGCGGGATAGGCTGGGAAATTACAAGAATGAACTTGAAAAAGTTACAGACCAGGTGGTTGATATTATCGACCAGGCCTGCCTGCTGTGGCGGATAATCTATTCGAATGTAATTGAATACCTCTCCCAATACCCTCAAATTAAGGTCGTCCGGCACGAAGATCTATCTAAAAACCCGCTGGAGAATTTTCAAGGACTTTATGAAGATTTGGGGTTAACATTTAACCCTCAGGCTGAAACAAAAATAATCGAGAGCACAAAACCCCCCAATCCCAAACTTGAAAGGCGCGATTCCCCTCACAACATAATAATAAACAGCCTGGAAAACTTGGATTCCTGGAAGCGATACCTTACACAAGATGAGGCTTCCCGGATTGAGGCCCAGACTTCAGAAATTTCCGCCGCGTTTTATCCTGAAGGGGTTTGAGGCAAATCATGCATACCGGTTCGCTGGTTTCGATTGTAACCCCCTCTTTCAACCAGGCCCGATTCCTGGAAGAAACAATCTGTTCTGTCCTGGACCAGGATTACCCGAATATTGAATACATTATTGTGGACGGCGGATCCACTGACGGAAGCCTGGACATCATCGCGAAATACCGGACAAATCTGGCGTGGTGGGTCTCTGAACCTGACCAGGGTCAGACGGATGCAATCAACAAAGGTTTTGAGCGCGCTAATGGCGACGTTCTTGCATGGATAAATTCAGATGACACATATTTGCCCAATGCCGTGTCGCAGGCTGTCGAATTTTTTCAAACCCACCCGGAAACCGGGCTGGTGTATGGAGACGCGAACCTGATCGATGAGCAAGGTAAGTTGCTGGGCAGGTTTCCAGCCCGCCAGACCGATTATCGCCGGTTGAGGCGTGGTTATGTACACATCCCCCAGCAGGCGGCTTTCTTTAGAGCCAGGATATGGAAAGATGTCGGTCCCCTTGACCCCTCCTTTTATTTTGCCATGGATTACGACCTATGGGTCCGCATCGCCCGGGTATCCCCGGTTGTGCACATTCAGAGAACCTGGGCGAACTTCAGGATACACAGCCAGGGAAAAACAGCCCTGGAGGATGAACGCTGCTGGCCTGAGATGATCCGGGTTCACAGGCGGGATGGAGGCGGGTGGCTGTCATGGCTGGTGTTCAAAGCCAAACTGCGCCCTCTTATTTACAGCTGGATGCCCCAGAAGATGCGCATCTGGATCCGGCAGAGAAATATCTAGGTATTAAAACAATGCAAAACACTGATATCCCTCCTGTTTATGACTCCTCAAAACAGGTATCTCCAGCTCTGGACGAGCTCAGAGAGATATTTAATTATCGCAATCTGGTGATCCAGATGGTGCGCCGGGATATTGTCACCCGTTATAAGCGGTCGTTCCTTGGAATCGCCTGGACAATGTTAAACCCGCTCGGCACTTCCATCATCCTGGTGCTTGTGTTTTCCAACGTTTTTGGAGTGTCCACCCCCGGATATCCCATCTATATTCTAAGCGGTTTTATCGCCTGGAATTTCTTCTCACAAACGACAAACGCCTCCATGGTAAACCTCATCTGGGGAGGCGACCTGTTGAGGCGGATATATATCCCCAGGACCATATTCGCGGTTTCATCGGTTGGGACCGGGCTGGTCAACCTGGCGCTCGCCCTGATCCCCCTGCTGGGGATTGTGATTGTGTCCAGAATTCCAATTACTCCAGCTCTATTATTTCTGCCTATTCCGATTATCTGCCTGGCGCTGTTCTCCCTGGGTGTTGGCCTGTTCCTGTCCAGCCTGGCGATTTACTTCACGGATGTCGCCGAAATGTACCAGATAGTTCTCATGGCATGGTTCTACATGAGCCCGATCATTTATACGGATGAACTTCTCCCAGAACAGCTATTAAATCTTATAAAAATAATCAACCCCATGTACCACCTGATCAACCTCTTCCGGACACCCATACTGCAAGGGCAGATCCCCGAATTTTCAGAGATTCTGATCTCTGGTGGCTGGGCGTTAGTGTCTATCCTTATCGGCTGGGTGGTTTTCACCAGGAGAGCAGACGAGATCTCCTACCGGGTTTAAATATGGTGGACAGTAATTCAAATAAAAATTTAATGATTGACAACCTGGAAGTGATCCGGCTGGAGGATGTCGGGGTCCGTTACCGCGTACCGAGTGAGAGAATCACCCACTTTAAGGAATACGCCATCCGCTGGATGCAGCGCCGGATACGACAACGCGATTTCTGGGCATTAAAAGAGATCAGCTTCAGCATTAAGCAGGGCGAGACCTTTGGCCTGATCGGCCCAAACGGGGCTGGAAAGAGCACAACATTAAAACTTATCGCCCGTGTTTTTCGCCCGACTACCGGCCGGGTGGTTGTGCGGGGGGTTGTGGCGCCTTTGCTGGAATTCGGGGCGGGCTTCCATCCTGAGCTCACCGGAAGCGAGAATATCTATCTCAACGGTGCGGTGATGGGTTTCACCCGCCGAGAGATGGAATCCAAATTTAAACGGATTGTGGATTTTGCCGAACTGGGAGATTTTATCGATGTACCGGTGAGAACATACTCTTCCGGGATGCAGGCCCGGCTGGGATTTGCGGTCGCCACCGATATAGAGGCGGATATTTTGATTATCGACGAGGTGCTTTCGGTTGGAGATGAAGGCTTCAGGCGTAAGAGTTTTGAACGTCTCGAGGGCTATCGCCGCAAAGGTGTGACCACTGTGCTGGTCTCCCACAGCATGGATACTATCAAAGAAATGTGCGACCGGGCTGTCTGGCTTGACCACGGTCAAATAAAGATGATTGGCGAATCAGACCAGGTCGTAAACGCATATTTAGATGGGCAGTAAAGCGGGATATTATTAAGCACATCTATGCCACGTAACCACATGAAACCAATTATTTAGAAGCATTACTGGTTCGATCAGCAAGAATAATGAAACCACTGTACGAATTTATTTTTTCAGAACAACAGAAGATTATGCTTGTGCTGGCGATGCTTGTTTTTATAGCCGGATTGATTTCCGTAATCCCAACCGGGGATAGCCTGCGCTACCCAGATGAAAACGATTACATTCGCCTGTCAAGAACACTTGTTGTAAGGGGTTCTTACCTGGGAACGGATGGAAGACCGACAGCTTACAGACCTCCAGGTTACCCTTTTGTGCTTTCCTTGGTATTCCGCCTCTGGAACTCTCCCCTGGCAGCAAAGATAATTAACGCAGCCACGCTCGCCGGTACTGCCTTCCTTTTGGCGTTAATCGCCGCGAGAGTTATCCCTGAGGGTTTGGTGTTCGCCCCTCTCCTGGTTTTGATTTACCCGGTTTATTTTTACGCTGCCGGCACTCTTTACCCCCAAATCCTGGGGGCTTTTTTATTTTCGACGGTTTTATTCTTCATGATTTACTTTCCTGGGAACTGGATGGTCTATGCAACCTGCGGGGTCCTTTTCGGTTTTCTGGTTTTGATGATACCGGCTTTCCTGCTGATATCTCCTATTCTATATGCATACATTCTTACCGAAAAAAAGGTAAACAAGCAGCAGATTTGGATAACTGTTCTTTTCTTTGCGCTCGGTTTTATCCTGGTTACCGGTCCATGGACGATAAGAAACGCAATCGTTTTCAAAAAGTTAATTCCGGTTTCGACAAATTCTGGCGAAAACCTGCTGCTAGGCAACTCTGAAAACACTGGACCGAACAGCGGTGTGAATGTCGACATTTCACACTATCTAAAAAAAACAAGCGCGATGAACGAGGCTGAAAGGGACATATTTTTGAGGAACCAGGCGTTTGAATGGGCGGCGAGCAACCCCCGTCAAGCCGGTATCCTTTATCTGCAAAAACTGGCGAATTACTACAATTTCCACAACAGACTGTATGTCCAATCCGAAGCAAGCATCCTGCGAGATAGGATCATGTTTATAACTTATTACCCGTTGCTGCTGCTGGCAGTTGCACGCCTGGCTACCTTCCGGCGGTTTCCGATTTCCCGGGTCGAAGTGTTTTTGTACGCGCTCTATCTGGGGAGTGCGGTACTTGGTGCTCTGTTTTTCACAAGAATCCGCCTCAGGTTACCTTACGACACCCTTTTGATCACCATTGGGGCGATATTCTTAGGACGCCTGACCTCAACTTTCAGGCATAAAAATATTACAAAACAGCCTCAATATGATATCATTTGAACTTTTTACAACAAATTCTGTCATTGAACCCAACATTTTCAGACGGGATTGATTCGACCGAACGATCATAAAGAACACTCACAATGGGTACTTTATCGATTATCTTCCACTAATGTTTGATAAAAATAAAACGATCTTCATCCTGCTTGTTCTTGCATCTATACTGGTTGGGACTCTTTCATTCGTTAAAGTACCAGTTAACGCTTCCTACCAGAATATATCCAATGCGGATCTTCAATTAACAGCCGATCAGAATAACTCCAGCTATCCACCGCTCGTCCTTAAAAATTATTCCGGGACCTCAAGCATCCAGCAGTTTGGCGTTGGGTTGGAGGGTTTCAGTGATTCCCAGCTCGAGAAGGCGGATGAGGCTAATGCATACTGGGTGCGCCAGGATGTTTTTAATTGGGATGAAATTGAACCTAACCCTCCAAATGGCGATACACACACCTATTATTGGGATTCAGTGGATGAAGAATGGCTGCAAGACGCGTCTGCCCGCGGTTTAAAAATTATTGCTATCATTAAACACACCCCGGATTGGGCGCAAAAATATCAAGGGTATTCATGTGGGCCAGTCAATGAAGACAGTTTGGATGATTTTGCAGATTTTGTCAAAGCAGCAGTCAAACGCTATAAGGGCTATATTAAATACTGGGAGATTGGAAATGAACCTGATGTTGACCCTTATGCAGTTGGTTGGGTTCCTAATCCTGAACACCCCTACGAATACGGTTGTTGGGGGTCATCTGACGACTATTACGGCGGAACTTATTACGGGAAAATGTTATCAAAAGCCTACCCTGCAATTAAAAGCGAAGACTCGGAAGCCCAGGTAATTATCGGTGGCTTATTATTAGATTGTGATCCCGATTATATCCACCCCGATCCTTCAACAAATTACGAATGCAATCCCAAACCTAGTAGATTTTTTGAAGGGATTTTACGTCACGAAGACACAGGTGACGGTGACAGCGTGCTTGATGGATGGAAATATTTTGATATTATCGCCTACCACGGTTTTGGACACTATACAGATAATGGAAGGGTAAAAGATGCAGATACTGCTATACCTAACTGGAGACACCGCGGAATTGTGCTTGGAAAGGCAGAGTTTTTAAGAGAAGTTATGGCTGAATATAATATTAATAAGCCGATTATGAACAATGAAGCCTCATTACTATTTTGCGACTATGTAAAGTATCCTAATTGCCCAACACCCACTCAAGATTTCTTTCAAGCGCAGGCGGAATATGTCGTCTGGCTAAATGTGCGCAACATTGCCACGGATATATTAGGTACTTTATGGTTTACCCTCCCTGGCAGAGGTTGGGCTGATTGCGCCTTGTTGGATGGTAGCCAACAACCACGACCATCATATGAATCCTTTCAGTTCATGGCTGACGAGCTGCGGAATGCTGAATTTATTGAACAAACAAACGAAGAAATTGCTACTTGCGCGGATCTGAGGGCTTACAAATTCCTGAAAGGCGGGATGCAAATCTGGGTGATGTGGACCGGGGACGAGACTGATTGCGATTTCACTCTTCCCACTGGAAACCTAAGGGTATTCGACATTTACGGCAATGATATCACCCCTCCTGGTGAAGAATTAACCATCCGGGCTCCGGTCTATGTTGAAATCCCCTTGGAAGTATATCTACCATTGGTATTAAAAAACGATTGAATCGGGTATTTTTTCCACAGGAATTAATATTTAACACAATAATAATCCCCATACCTGGATAAGTATCAACTACTTTCTGGCGTTATTTTAAGAAGTGTTGCTTGAAAACATCCATTTCAAATATCGCGTTTTGGATTTAATCTGTTATGCGCAGCGATATTTTCACTAAGCTTTCAAAACATATAAATAAGAACAAACTGGTATACGGGCTGCTATACGTCCTTCTCGCATCAGGTCTTCTGATCCTACTATTTTACAATCACTTTTACGATGACCCATTCATCACCTACCGCTACGCCCTCAACCTCGCCCGGGGAGGCGGTTTCGTTTTTAACCCGGAATTGCGTGTCCAGAGCACAACCACCCCGCTCTTTGCCTTGATCCTGGCCGTGGTTTACCCGCTCTGGAGCGATATTCCCCACTCGGCAGTTCTGATCGGGGCTTTGAGCCTTCCCCTAGGGGCGGTTTTCCTGTGGTCTCTGGCAAATTCCCTGGGGGTACCTGTCGTCGCATGGCTGGGATTGCTGCTTTATCCCACTTTCCCACTACTGATCGCCACCATCGGATCGGAAACGCCACTGTACCTGGCTTTTTGCCTGGGAGCATACACAGTGTACAGCCGGCAGAAATACTCGGGAGCGGCAGTGTTCTCCGCCCTGGCTGTCCTGACCCGCCCGGATGGATTTTTAATCCCGGCAATTCTTGGGCTGCACTATCTTCTGATTATAAGGAAACCAGTCCCGTGGAAATCGGTCCTTTTATTCCTTGCCCTTACAATGCCCTGGTTTATCTTCTCATGGACCTACTTTGGTACACCCATTCCGGCGACTCTTTTCGCAAAACAGCAGCAGGGCACCATGGCGATCAGCCAGCGCTTCGCCCCCGGTCTGGCGACGATAATTAAACCGTACTTCGGGCGCTGGCAATTCTGGCTGCAAAGCATCCTGGCATTGACCGGTCTTGGATACCTGGTTGTCCGGGCCAGGCAGTGGCTGCCCTTTTTCCTCTGGCCTTTAACCTATTTTCTGGCGTTCAGCGTTTCAGGCGTCAGCCGCTATTACTGGTACTATGTCCCCCTGGTTCCAGGCTTTGTAGTCCTGGTCGGACTTGGATTCTGTGCGATCCAGGGCCTGATACAGATTCACCAGCCTCAATCTCAAAAAATGGTTTCTGAGAAAAATTTCGTGTCAAAAGTTATTGCTTCCGGGATAACTTTGGCTTTATTGACCGGTTCCATAACCGGCCTGCTTGACCTTGCCAGACGGAGTGATCCCCGTTACCAAATTTATAAAGCTGCAGGCGAGTGGATCAATAACAATACCCCTTCAAGCGCATCCCTGGGAACCCTGGAGGCTGGCATAATCGGCTTTTACGCCGACCGACCTCTGATTGGATTCGCAGGCTTGATCCAGCCTGATGTGGCAAGCCAGTTAAAAAAAGAGAGCACCTACCAGGATTCGGCTATATGGGCAGTAGAGCAGTATCAGCCAGATAACCTTGTTCTGCAGAAAGGAAACTTCCCGGCTCTGGAAGGCGGATATGCAGCCCGATACTGCCAGGTAGTAAAGGGTTTATCGGGTGCAGATTACGGCTACAGGCAGGATATCGATATCTATTCCTGCAGCGCCCCTTAGGTATGCCAAACCTTTTTCCAGGCTTGATAAAAATGATACAATCCTCTGGTGCCAGAAACACAACAGCTTTTCTGATGGATCTAAATGAAATTTGTCAATACCTCCATACCTGATATCCAGCTCATTGAACCGCAGGTGTTTCAGGACGAACGCGGTTTTTTTATGGAAACCTTCCGCTCGGATGTGTTTAAATCAGCCGGAATTCATGTGGGTTTTGTTCAGGATAACCATTCCCGGTCAAAGCGCCACTCCCTGAGGGGGCTGCACTACCAGATTAAAAACACCCAGGCTAAACTGGTGCGGGTGATTGCAGGCGAGATATTCGATGTGGCTGTCGATCTGCGCCGCGATTCTGACACCTTTGGTAGGTGGGTTGGCGCCAACCTCAGCGCCGAAAACAAAATCCAGATGTGGGTACCTGAAGGGTTTGCCCACGGATTTTATGTGCTGAGCGATTGGGCGGAGGTGCTTTATAAAGCCAGCGATTATTACGCACCGGAGTGGGAGCGAACCCTGCTCTGGAATGACCCCCAGGTGGGCATCGCCTGGCCCCTACAGAGCGAAACTGACCCGTTTGTTTCAGAGAAGGATGCCTTGGGTTCCCCTTTGAAAAAGGCGGAGATTTTTAAATGAGCCGCAGGAAGAATATCATTCAGGACAGGGTCAAATAATGAAAAACCTCCTGATTACCGGCGGAGCCGGTTTTATCGGATCCAATTTTATCCATTTCATAATTAATGAAGATCCGGATATTCGGGTGGTGAATCTGGACGCACTTACCTACGCCGGAAATATCGAAAACCTGGACGGTCTCAAAGAACCGGGACGCCACACTTTTATCAGAGGCGATATCTGCGATGCCACGCGGGTAAAAGAAATTTTGCTGGAACACGAAATCGACACGATCGTGCATTTCGCGGCCGAGTCGCACGTCGACCGTTCCATCCTGGGACCGGGCTTGTTTGTACAGACCAATGTGGTGGGTACATTAACCATGCTGGAAGTTGCCCGCGAGATCTGGTCAAGCGGGGGAGCTTTTTCCGGCTCCTGGA